>OLPC01002342.1_pt1 | contig 14366 bp, 11 predicted proteins | sample 1672341 | NCBI WGS metagenome assembly OLPC01 (sample SAMEA3136673, study PRJEB25190) | human gut metagenome | reverse complement strand
GAATAATAACCTCTGTCAAAAATAATAATACTGTTGTTATATAGTCCCATATCTTTAAGAACTTTAAGATCTATATTCACCATGAGCTGTTTCTTGCGGAGAAGAAGAATCCGGGTGTCAGTGTAAATGTATATAAGGAATATGTTTTTTATCGGATTAAGGAAATGAACTTTCCTGTCATTGTGAAGGATACATTAGGTGCAGGGTCAATCGGAGTGGAAGTCATGAACGCCTATGAGGAAGTAGAGAGCTTTCTTAATTCCAATCGGAACAATTCAGATATAATGGTGGAAGAACTGATCCAGGGAGAACAGTGCGGAACGGAAATTCATGGTGTAGAGGGACGTTACAGTGTCCTTCCGCCGATCGCCTTTTCTGTAACAAAAGAGGGCATTACAGATCCGTTAAGCTCTGTAAAATTTGGTCCGGAATGACAACAACAACGGCTGCCATGGAGGGAAGAAATCCACTATCTGTTTTTGTGGACAGCATACTCGGAACTGACAAAAATTACAGTATGAAACGGAACCTGAAATATGTATTGAACTTTAAGATGAAAGCAAGGTCGCAGGAGGAGCTGATCCGATTATATGGGAATCCGCATGTGGATTATATTATGCAGCTGGAAACCTCAGTGGCAGGTATGGAGAAAATCAACTATTGCGAGGTTGTTATCAGCACCGATCAGGAAAAAGAAGATATTCTTAATATCCTGAATGAACTGGAAGAGGAATTCCCGGGGCTTGTTTCCGATGATGTGAAAGCAAACGCCGGAGAGCTTGTTGCAAAATGTCAATGAGAATTCTGCGGTCGATAAGACCGCCGTTTTCTGCTGTTTGCAGAAATTAAAACCATTTTGCAGCGTATTGCTGTAATTGTTCCTGGACATCCCGGTAGCTGTATTTGCTGACCGGGATTATTTCATGATTATTCAGTGTGATTTCAAAGCGTCTGATTGAACGGACAGCATACAGAGAAACAATGTAGCATCTGTGACATTGCACGAAGATATCTTTCGGCAGAGTTTCACGGACTGCAGAAAGGGATTTATATATCTTCGTGACAGTACCGTCCTGAAGGTGAATCTGCAGTTCTTTATTGATTATTTCAATATAGGTAATATCCCTGATATGAAAGGATACAGTTCTGGACGGAGTGTCGATTATAATGGATTTCGGGATCAGATGTCGGATTGCACGGGTTAGTGCTTCTGCAAGTTTTTGACGGCTGACCGGCTTGAGGATATAACCTACAGGTTCAGCAGAATATGCATCGAATACAAATTCCTTACTGCTGGAAATGAAGATAACGGGAATTTGGTTTTCAGTGTCACGGAGACATTCTGCAAAGCTGATCCCATTGTTTTCACCCAGCATAATATCAAGAATCAGAATGTCACAGCTTTTGGGAGTATTCTGCAATGTATTTTTTAATTCTGAAATAGAAGTATATTTTCGAATCTCGCAGGATTCTCCCATGGATGCTAAAATATCGATGATCATTTCTGATATCTGTGTTAAAAAAATCGGTTCATCATCACAGATGACAATATGGTACATAGTGAAAGCCTCCTATTATTCGTTATTTTCGTCAAGACAAAGCGTTGTTGTTACAGCAAAAAAACCACCACGTACCTGTACGCTCAGTATACCATTGTATTTTTCGGCGATTCCATTGATGATCTTAAGACCGTAACCGTGTCTGTCACTGTTCTTTTTACTGGATTTATATTTTCCATTCGTGATTCTCAAGTTATCCTCATTGCAGGAGTTTTCACATTTAATAAACAGAAAATTTCCCTTTGAATGGAGATTCAGCCGGATGATCCGCTGTCCTTCAGAAACCTTCTGACACCCTTCTACTGCATTTTCCAATATATTTGTCAACATCCGGCACAAATCAATGTCTTCCATGTTGAGTCTTCTGCCAATGATAATACTGTACTCCACTATGGCTTTATAACGGCTGGCACGTTCTGCAAATTCTGAAAGGATGGAATTGACCAGAGCATTGGCTGTGTAGGTGACAAAAGGAAGCTGTTCGGCTTCTTCAGTAAATTTCTGTATATACTGTCTGGCACCTGCATAGTCCTCCTGCTTAAGATAGGAGGACAGGGCATTCATATGATGCCGGATCTCATGGTGTATTTCCAGAATATGTTCATTGTTTTCTGCCTGATTCCGGTAGTTTTCCAGTATGCGCTCGGAAATCCTCTGTTCTTCCTGTTTACTGCGGATGTATTCCATGACACTGAAGAATACGGCATATACTATGAAAGCAAATACTGCAAACAATACAAACATAGCATGGACAATTATATTGGTGGAAAGATTTATTATGCTTGAGAATTGTGCAATACTGGCAATTAGAATAAACAAAGCAGGGAGGGAGCAGAGAATCTTCCAGATGCGTGATTCCAGATCAGCGTTGATCATAGTACGGATTCGCTCCATCAGCATGAGAAATGGTTTCGCAAGAAGCAGATTTATGATAAGTGTGAGAATCAGTGCAAGGGGCGGATACATAAAATGATCGGATGGGAACCGGAAAGTACGGTGCAAAAAAGTAACAGTACTTGTGACAAAGAATCCGTAGCTCATTACAACAAAAAATACAAACAGTTTTTCTACTGTTTTCGCCTGGATGATAAAGCAGTACAACATTCCGAACAGTAACAGGGCAATATAAAAAATAGCATTCGAGATCAGCTCTTTGTAATCACCGCCGATGTTGAACTGTGCGATAAGAGAAAACGGAATGACCATTACAATAAAAATGGACAGTGCCATGAGCATTGTCTTTTTTGTGCTTAGGCGGAAACGATCCCGGAATGGATACAAACAGAAAAATGCATAAGGAAAAATCTGAAGAGAAAATCCGCAGAAATAACGCAATGCTATCATAAAAACCTCCTGTCAAAAAGATAGATAATGGTCAGGTTACCTATTAAAAATAAGTATACCATTGGCAGAAGGCAAAATCAAATCATATGAAGGCCTTTTTACGCCATATTTTGACTATTCACGCAAAAATATAGACAGGGAAGTCAAATTCAAATAACATAAATAATACAGATACAGAAAACTGTCAAAATGAGGAGAGCTTTTGATACGGTATATATGCCCGAAAGTTCGCTTTTACTGGCATCGTAAAGGAAAAATATAAGAAAAGGAGACTAAAAAATGAAGAAAAGAATGATTATTGTGACAGTACTGATTATGGGAACTCTGGCATCAGGATGTGTGAGCGTTCAGGCATCAGATATTTTACCTGAACTGACAAAAGACAATGCACTGGAACAGATGATGAAAGCAGGAGAAACAGACAGTCTTGTAAGCAATCATAAAAGCTATGAAGCTACCTGTGAATATACACTGCAGAATACAAAGGTATATGACTATGAAGATTCTGAAGTGATGTATGTAGATATGTATGGTACTACCCAGATGCTCTATAAAGATGGCGAATTAAAATACGGAAAAGAAGGAGATGAGTATCTCTCCTGTCTGTATATTGATGAAGCAGATGGAAATGCAGATGATCTTATAAGCTTTTACACAGATGAAACCATAGAGGAAGAAGTGACGGATCTGAAGGAAGATGGTGATACGATCATTATACAGACAAAGGTACCTGAAGAACTTACGCAGAGCGCATTGAATTCTCAGGGAGATGGAGAATCCTACACAGAGGGAGACTGGATTTCTATGGAATATGTGGTTGCTTCGGATGATTACAGACCACTGAAACATACTCAGATTCTGAATCATAAGGACGGCACTTCAGAAGAAATTTCGAAGATGGAATTCTCCTACGGCGTGGATAGACCTGAGGATGTAGCAGATCTCTGTGAAAAGTACGAAGAAGCAGAAAAAGCAGAAGGTGATGTACGTAATGTGACAGTTACTGCAGCTCCTGGTACAGAGCAGGAAAAGGATTATGCAATCACTGTTCCTGCAGATAATCACGTATGGATCATGCTTCATGATGATAGTTCTTATTACACTTTGTATACAGATAAGGAATGTAAAGAATTGCATGAGCCAGAGGAAGATGTGACAGGAGACACACATCTTTATGCAGAGATTGAGTCTTATGAGGAATTATGAAGAGGCGGTGGACGGAAAAAATTTTTAGATATGTAGTTGTTAAGATTGAAAATCCATATAAATTTAAAAACTGCTATTTTTTTATGAAAAAAGTGATGGTTTCACGTACCTAGGGCTAGCCGTCGCGCTAGCGACTTGGTATAATAATTTATATGATACCAGTGTCAAAAGGCCTTTTGACACTCATATCATTTATATAATTTCCTATACGGAGGAGGAAAATTGCCTTGAACAAGATAAACACCCCTGCCCGACAGGGACCAAGATATATTTTCTATTTTCTAATGTTCGCCATTCTTGGATGGTTTATTTTCATGCAGATTTTTGGTGCCGATGAGCGCTCTGTTGACAGACTTTCTTCCTCAGTTCTTTATTCCGGTACTTTCACTTGGGAAAAATCAGACGGTACCACACAGAAGATTTCCATTCCAGGTGATTACGATGTTCCGGCCGGAGAAACTATGGTAATCACCACAATTCTTCCAGAAGATTTTGACGCTGGTACTGTGGCGATCCGTTCTTCTTTACAGGATGTGAACATCTACGTTGACGGTTCCCTGAGAACACGCTATACCACCAGAGAAACACGTCTGGTTGGAAAAAATTCCGCCAGCCGCTATATTTTCTGCCCGACCTCACAGGCAGATGCCGGCAAGGAGCTTCGCATTGAGCTGACTACATATACCTCCAACTATTCCGGCATCGTCAATCAGGTGTTCTGCGGTGACAAGGCGGATATCTGGCAGACAATTCTCAATAAATACGGATTTGCCACTTACATAGCTCTTTTTATCTTGTTTGCCGGGACTATCGGCATACTTTTCAGTTTAACGCTGGGCATGGTATATCACAAGCATTTTGACATGGAATACCTCAGCTGGTGTATGGTTATGGGTGCTGTCTGGATGCTGGGCGAGTCCAATCTCAGACAGATTCTTGTTCCTAATGCCTCAGCCCTTGGCTCCCTATGCTTTGTAATGATCCTGCTTTGCCCTATTCCGCTTCTCCTTTATGCAGACTGTGTACAGCATGGACTTCACCATCGGCTTTACTGCTGGATCGGCGGTGCTGCACTTCTGGACTTCGCCATCTGCACCCTTCTCACAACTGCAGATATTGCGGATTATATTGAAACTCTTCCTATTGGACAGATCATCCTGATTGGAACCTTTTTAATAATATTTATACATCTTTGCCTGTATACCCACGCAAGTCAGGATCAGACAGATCATCTTCTGCTTCTGGGTCTGTTGATTGCTATGCTCTGTGTTGCCGTAGAATCTGCTTCTGTATATTTTATCACAAACCTGTCCGGTGTCTTTATTGGTATTGGCATGCTGATTCTTCTCTTTATCAGCATACTCCGAACCATTCGAAATATAAAAAATATGGAAAAAACACGCCAGCAGCAGGAACTGGAAAAAAAGCAGAAACAAACAGAAGAAATGTCCTTGCAGATGATGCAGACACTTTCCACGACCATTGAGGCAAAAGATGAATACACCTGCGGACATTCCCACAGGGTAGCGGAATATGCTGCACTGATCGCAGCAGAGCTTGGATGGTCCCCGGAACAGATTCAGCAGCTGAAGCACGCTGCCTATCTTCACGATATCGGAAAGATCGGTATTCCGGAACAGATTTTAAACAAGCCCTCCCGTCTTACAGATGAAGAATTCAATCTGATCAAACAGCATACCATTATCGGCGCGGAAATACTAAAGGACATCACCTTTATCCCATACATTATTGAAGTTTCCCGCAGCCACCACGAACGTTATGACGGATGCGGCTATCCGGACGGACTGAAAGGAACTGACATTCCAGTCCATGCCCGTATTGTTGCTGTTGCAGACAGCTATGATGCCATGAATTCCCGCCGCATCTATCGAAATGCCCTGCCGCCTGAAATAATCAGAGAAGAACTTGAAAAAAACCGCGGCAAACAGTTTGACCCTCAGATTACAGATATATTCCTGAAACTATTAGATGAAAAACGTGTTGTTTTCCACAATATCCGCACACAGGAAATAACAGCCTCACCAGAGGCTGACCTCACCATTAACAAATTCATTTCAGAAGTAGTCAGCACCATAAAGAACCAGGAGGATTCAAAGAATTATGATTTCCTGACCGGTCTTCCCATGAGAAGCCTTGGAGAACGGCTTATTGCAGAATTCATGCAGGAACATGACGGCTGTCTTATTTTCCTTGATATGGATAATCTGAAGAAAATCAATGACGTTCATGGACACAAGGCCGGTGACCGCGCCTTAAGGAATCTGGGAACCCTGCTTTCCCGCTATACAGCTAACGGTATCGCCTGCCGTCTTGGTGGAGATGAATTTCTTCTGTTTCTGCCAGACGTAAGTGCCGAAACTGCGTCGAAACTGATGACACGGCTTTTCCACCACTTTCATTCCATTGCAGACGCCGATCCCGAGATCAAAGATGCTGCACTGTCTGCCGGTTTGTATATGTGCACTACCCGCGATACCTTTGCAGACTGTTATACCAAAGCAGATAAGGCATTATACAATGTGAAGCAAAATGGTAAAAATCACTTTTCCTTTTATCAGCAGGTCAGCCACCCCTCTTCCGATTCACTTGGTACTGTCAGGGATCTTCAGCAGGTGGCAAACACACTTCGCAAAAGCGGCAGATATGCAGGTGCTCTTGATCTGAATTACCGGGATTTTTCCAGACAGTATGAGTATATGCATCAGCTCATTATCCGAAGCGGAAACCACTGCTATCTGGTAATGGTCACACTGGAAGCCACTTCGGACACTCTCGCTCATATTGAGGAAACTGAACAGACTCTTTCTCATATGGAGCAGGCTATCCAAAACACCATCCGGCGTGTGGATATCTGTACCAGATACAGTTCCATGCAATACCTGATCATCCTGTTTCAGCCGGTTGAATCTCAGATTCCCAATATTATGGAACGTATTTTTATGCAATACTATAAACAGGCAAAAAGCACTAACTTTCTTCCAACATACAAATATCTGTCTATGACGGAAAATAATATGGATACCAATCAATAATAAAAGTTTCTGACAGCCCCCTGGAAGAACCTTTGCCCGCCAGCATAGGTTTAAACTTACGATGTTATTGAATGAAATTCAGGGTTGACAAATATAGTTTACGGTGGTAAATTAAGTATAAATTTAACAGATTAAACCGATGAAGCGGAAGTCAAAGCAGTCATGCGCGCACAGAGAATCCGGGAAGGTGAGAGCCGGGTGGAAATGCAGTCTGCCAAATGGGCCGCTGAGGGCACAGTGAAAGGTTGAAGATTACAGAGCAGACTAAGTATCCTGTGACGTGAGGCATACGTCAGTTGCCGGGAATATGAAGGTATTTCGCAAAGAGTACGGTTCAAACCGTAAATCAAGGTGGCACCGCGGGTGAAGTATATACGCTCGTCCTTGACAGAAAAGATAATTCTGTCAAGGGCGGGCTTTTTTATGTTCCTGGCAGAAACTGAATTAATCACAGGAGGTGTTTCCATGTATCCAACATTAGAAACCATCAGGCGGCTTGCACAGACAAAAGAATATCGTCGTATTCCTCTGTGCAGAGAACTTTATGCAGACAGATATACACCGGTAGAGGTAATGCGCATTTTGCGAAAAGCCAGCCGCCATTGTTACCTGCTGGAAAGTGCCAGCCAGACAGAAGTGTGGGGCAGGTATTCTTTTCTGGGGTATGAACCGTCCATGGAGATTACCTGTACAGACGGAACATTGAAGATCCGGACAACCGATGCTGAGGGAAAAACAGAGGAAACCGTAAGGCAGGTCACACATCCCGGTGATACTCTCAGAGAAATCATCCGGAAATATAAAACTCCGGTAATGGAAAAGATGCCTCCTTTTACAGGCGGTCTGGTAGGATATTTCTCCTACGATTATATCAAATACAGTGAACCAAAGCTGAAACTGGAGGACAGGGAACAGCAGGATTTCAGGGACATGGATTTAATGCTTTTTGATCAGGTGATCGTATTTGATCATTTCAGACAGAAAGTACTTCTGATCACAGGTGTGATGACAGATGATCTGGAAGCTTCCTACGAGGAAGCAGTAAAGAAGTTGGAGGAAATGGCGCAGCTGATCCGAAACGGGGAGCATATGGAATTTGAACCGCTGAGACTTCAGTCAGAAATACAGCCGAAATTTCCGAAAGAAAAATATGCAGAGATGGTGGAGAAAGCCAAACATTACATCAGAGAAGGTGATATTTTCCAGGTAGTACTTTCCAATCCCATGCGTGCGAAAGCAACAGGAAGCCTGTTTGATACTTACCGGGTTCTTCGGGCATCTAATCCTTCTCCTTATATGTTCTACTTTTCCAGTGATGACATTGAACTGGCAGGTGCTTCCCCCGAAACACTTGCGAAGCTGGAAAATGGCACCTTAAGCACCTTCCCTCTGGCAGGAACCAGACCAAGAGGAAAAACAAGAGAAGAGGATAAAGAACTTGAAGAGGGACTTCTGAAAGATGAGAAAGAGCTGGCAGAACACAATATGCTGGTAGACCTGGGAAGAAACGATATCGGAAAGATCAGCAAGATCGGAACTGTAAAAGTAGAAAAGTATCTCTGCGTAGAACGTTTTTCCCATGTAATGCATCTGGGCTCCACAGTAACAGGAATCATCCGGGATGATAAAGACGCTGTGGATGCAGTAGACGCAATCCTTCCGGCAGGAACCCTTTCCGGAGCACCCAAATTCAGAGCCTGCCAGATCATCGAGGAACTGGAACAGAGCAAACGAGGCATTTACGGAGGCGCCATCGGATATCTGGATTTTGCAGGAAATCTGGATACCTGTATTGCCATCCGCCTGGTTTATAAGAAAAACGGAGAAATCTGTATCCGTTCAGGTGCCGGAATCGTGGCAGACAGTGTACCGGAAAAGGAATTTCAGGAATGCTGCAACAAGGCAAGAGCAGTGGTACAGGCAATTGAACAGGCACAGGAGGGATTAGAATGATATTACTGATCGATAATTATGACAGCTTTTCCTATAACTTATATCAGCTCATCGGAGGAGTAGAGCCGGACATCAAAGTAGTGAGAAACGATGAGTGTACACTGGAAGAAATCGCAGAAATGAAACCGGAAGCCATCATTTTATCCCCTGGCCCGGGACGTCCGGAAGACGCAGGTATCTGCATTCCGGTTATCAAAGAATTTGCAGGAAAAATCCCGATCCTTGGTGTATGCCTGGGACATCAGTCCATTTGCGAAGCTTTTGGCGGAACCGTATCTTATGCAAAAGAACTGATGCATGGAAAGAAAAAGCTGATGTATAAAACATGTGAAAGCCAGCTTTTCAAAGGATTGCCGGATACTTTTGCAGCAGCCAGATATCATTCTCTGGCAGCATTAAAAGACACCCTGCCGGAAGAACTGAAAGTAACTGCAGAGTCAGAGGACGGCGAGGTCATGGCAGTGGAACATACGAAATATCCTGTCTTCGGAGTACAGTTTCATCCTGAATCTGTAATGACACCGGACGGCAGAGTAATGATAGAGAATTTTATGGAGGTAGTAAGAAATGATTAAAGAAGCCATTATCAAATTATCAAAGAAACAGGACTTAACATACGCAGAAGCAGAAACTGTAATGGACGAGATCATGAGCGGTCAGGCAACACCTGTACAGATGTCCGCCTATCTTACAGCTTTATCCTTAAAAGGAGAGACCATTGATGAGATCACTGCTTCCGCAGCAGGCATGAGAGCACACTGCATCAAACTTCTCCATGACATGGATGTTCTGGAAATTGTAGGTACAGGCGGAGATGGATCCAACTCCTTTAACATTTCCACAACGTCTTCCCTGGTGATTGCAGCAGGCGGTGTTCCGGTTGCTAAACACGGAAATAGAGCAGCATCCTCCAAATCAGGTGCAGCAGATGTTCTGGAAGCACTTGGCGTAAAGATCACATTAACACCGGAACGCAGCGCAGAGATCCTGAAGAAAAGCAACATCTGCTTCTTATTTGCACAGAACTACCACATCGCCATGAAATATGTGGCACCGATTCGAAAAGAACTTGGAATCAGAACTGTATTTAACATTCTTGGACCGTTAAGTAACCCGGCAGGTGCAAACATGGAGCTGATGGGAGTTTACGATCAGGCACTGGTAGAGCCACTTGCACAGGTAATGGCAAACCTTGGTGTAAACAGAGGAATGGTCGTTTACGGACAGGACAGCCTGGATGAGATTTCCATGTGTGCACCGACATCCGTATGCGAGATCAAAGATGGCAAATTCACATCCTACGAGATCACACCAGAGCAGTTCGGCTATGAGAAATGCGAGAAAGGTGCCCTCACAGGCGGCACTCCTGCAGAGAATGCAGAGATCACCAAAGCAATTTTAAAAGGTGAAGAAAGAGGACCGAAGCGTCAGGCTGTCTGCTTAAATGCAGGTGCAGCACTCTATATCGCAGGAAAAGCAGCTTCCATGGAAGAGGGCGTGAAACTTGCAGAATCCCTTATCGACAATGGTGCAGCATTGAAGAAACTGGAAGAATTTGTGGAAGAGACAAATAAAAAGTAACAGCAAAACAAAGAATATGAAAGAACAATCATTAAGCTTATGAAGAATATATTAGAAGAAATCGCAGCCAGAACAACTGAGAGGATCGCAAAAGAAAAAGCGCAGGTTTCGGTATCTGAACTGGAAAACAGAATTCAGGAGATCAACAAAAACGCGTTACAGAAAATGACATTCCTGCAGGCACTGCAAAAAGACGGCATGTCCTATATCTGCGAAGTAAAGAAAGCATCCCCGTCCAAGGGGCTTATTGCACCGGACTTCCCATATCTGGCAATCGCGCAGGAATATGAACAGGCAGGAGCAAGCGCAATCTCCTGCCTCACAGAACCTTTTTACTTTCAGGGTTCTGATCAGTATCTGAAAGAAATCGCAGCCACCGTGCGCATCCCGGTGCTTCGAAAGGATTTTACAGTGGATGAATACATGATTTATCAGGCGAAATCATTGGGAGCCTCCGCAGTACTTCTTATTTGCGCAATTCTGGACGACGGTGAACTGAAAGCGTACAGACAGCTTGCAAAAGAGCTTGGACTGGATGCGCTGGTAGAAGCGCATGATGAGTACGAAGTAGACAGAGCTTTAAATCTGGGTGCAGAGATAGTGGGAGTAAACAACCGCGACCTCAGAACTTTCCAGGTAGACATGAACAACAGTATCCGCCTGAGAAAAATGGCACCGGACAATGTAGTCTTTGTCTCCGAAAGCGGAATCCGCACCCCGGATGACATCAGAATTCTTTATGAAAATCAGGTAGACGCCGTACTGATCGGCGAAACACTCATGCGAAGCCCGGACAAGAAAGCAGTGTTGGAAAGCTTAAATGGCAGTCTATTACGTTGATAGATAAAACATTATCTGCGGAGGATTGTCATGACCAGAGAACAACAGCAAAGAACAAAAATCAAAATCTGCGGTCTGAAACGTCCGGAAGACATTACATATGTAAATGAGGCAAAACCAGACTACTGCGGATTTATCATAGAATTTCCAAAAAGCAGCAGAAACGTCACAGGTGACCAGGTAAGAACTATTACTGCAAACCTGCATCCGGACATTATCCCGGTAGGCGTTTTCGTAAACGCTTCCCTGGAAAGGGTAGAGGAACTGCTTCTCGACGGAACCATCCAGATTGCGCAGCTTCATGGGCAGGAAGATGAGGATTATATCAGAAGAATCCAGAGAAACACCAGACACCAGGTCATTAAAGCTTTTTCCGTAAAAACGACTCAGGATATTGAACTGGCATTACAAAGCCCGGCAGATTACATCCTGCTGGATCAGGGAAGCGGTGGAACCGGTAAAACTTTTGACTGGTCCCTGATCCCGGAAATAACCAGACCATTTTTCCTGGCAGGAGGTCTTGGTCCTGACAATCTTGTACAGGCAGTCCGTACGATACGCCCTTATGCAGTAGATTTGAGCAGCAGCGTAGAGACGGATGGCGTAAAGGATAGGAGCAAGATTGTGGAAGCAGTGAATCTGGTGCACAAATAAAATATAGAACAGAAATTAGATACACAAGGAGGACACACAGATGTCAAAAGGAAGATTCGGCATTCACGGCGGACAGTACATACCGGAAACATTAATGAACGCTGTCATCGAACTGGAGGAAGCCTACAACCACTACAAAGATGACCCGGAATTTAACGCAGAACTCACAGAGCTTCTGAACGAATATGCAGGAAGACCATCCCGCCTTTATTTTGCCTCCCACATGACAGAAGACCTTGGCGGCGCAAAAGTATACTTAAAGAGAGAAGACTTAAATCACACAGGCGCCCACAAGATCAACAACGTACTTGGCCAGGTACTTCTTGCCAAGAAAATGGGCAAGACCCGTGTCATCGCAGAAACAGGCGCAGGCCAGCACGGTGTAGCCACAGCTACAGCAGCAGCCCTCATGGGTATGGAATGTGAAATCTTCATGGGAAAAGAAGATACAGAACGTCAGGCATTAAACGTATACAGAATGCGTCTTCTCGGAGCAAAGGTCAACGCAGTTACCTCAGGTACAGCAACACTGAAAGATGCAGTTTCCGAGACAATGAGAGAGTGGACAAACCGTATTTCCGACACTCACTATGTACTTGGCTCTGTAATGGGCCCGCATCCATTCCCGACAATCGTCCGTGATTTCCAGGCAGTCATTTCCAAAGAAATCAAAGAGCAGATCCTTGAGAAAGAGGGCAGACTCCCAGATGCAGTACTTGCATGTGTAGGCGGCGGTTCCAATGCGATTGGAACATTCTACAATTTCATCAATGACAAAGACGTTCGTCTGATCGGATGTGAGGCAGCAGGTCGTGGTGTAAACACAGCAGAGACAGCAGCAACTATCGCAACCGGAAAACTTGGAATCTTCCACGGAATGAAATCCTATTTCTGTCAGGACGAATATGGCCAGATCGCACCGGTATATTCCATTTCCGCAGGTCTGGACTATCCGGGAATCGGACCGGAACATGCACATCTCTATGATACAGGACGTGCAGAATATGTACCTGTTACAGACGAAGAAGCAGTAGAAGCATTTGAGTACCTTTCCAGAACAGAGGGAATCATCCCTGCAATCGAGAGCGCTCATGCAGTAGCTTACGCAAAGAAAATTGTTCCACAGATGAGCAAAGACCAGATCGTAGTCATCACAATCTCCGGACGTGGAGATAAAGACTGCGCGGCAATCGCACGTTACAGAGGGGAGGATATCCATGAATAAGAAAATCGCAGAAGCATTTGAAAAAGGTAAGGCATTTATCCCGTTTATCACCTGCGGAGACCCGTCTCTGGAGGTGACAGAACAGCTTGTATACGCAATGGAGGAAGCAGGTGCAGACCTGATTGAACTTGGAATCCCATTCTCCGACCCGACAGCAGAAGGTCCGGTGATCCAGAGAGCAAATGTAAGAGCCCTCTCCGATGGCGTAACGACAGATAAAGTATTTGACATGGTAGTAAAGATCAGAAAGAACAGTTCCATTCCTATGGTATTTATGACCTACGCAAACGTAGTATTTTCCTATGGAACAGAACGCTTCATCAAAACAGCTGCAGAAATTGGAATGAACGGCCTGATCCTGCCGGATGTACCGTTTGAAGAAAAAGAAGAGTTTGATACTGTATGCAAGAAATACGGCATCGATCTGATCTCCCTGATCGCACCGACTTCTCACGAGAGAATCGCACAGATCGCAAAAGAAGCGGAAGGGTTTGTATACTGCGTATCCTCCCTCGGCGTTACAGGAACCAGAACAAACATTACGACAGACATCGGCGCAATGGTGAAACTGGTAAAAGCTGCAAAAGACATTCCTTGCGCAGTAGGATTCGGAATCTCCACACCGGAACAGGCGAAGAAGATGGCAGCACAGTCTGACGGTGCAATTGTAGGATCTGCAATTGTGAAATTATGTGCAGCACATGGAGTTGATTGTGTGCCGTATGTGAAAGAGTATGTGAAATCTATGAAAGATGCAGTAAAAGAAGCTTAAGTATTTGAAAAAGGGACGCGCAGAAACATCTTTGATTTCGCGTGCGGTTTCGGAGCCTAAGAACTTCTAAGCTACTAAAAATATGCTAAAACCATAAGAAAAATGACCCAAACTCACCGCATTTTGCGGCTCAGACAGTGGGTCATTTTTCTTATAACGCATATTTTTATCAGCTAAGA
>OLPC01002338.1_pt1 | contig 14384 bp, 14 predicted proteins | sample 1672341 | NCBI WGS metagenome assembly OLPC01 (sample SAMEA3136673, study PRJEB25190) | human gut metagenome | reverse complement strand
TATTTTCATTTGCTTCCTGCTGATTCATCGCTGTTATTACTGTATTCTGCTTTGTGTTAACAATAAAAGCCAATGAATCCACAAGTACAAGAGATTCTTTTATTCCCTTTTGTCCGGCTTTATTTGCGCCGTCCTGCAAACGCTTCATCTGCTCTTCGGATATATTTATCTGTCTGCTGTTAATTCTTGCATTTGCATGTTTTGAAAACTTCAATCCCTGTTTTTCTTTTAATATCTCTGCAAACGAAATCTCTGAACTCTTTTCCAGATTCTTTTGGTTTTTCGTTGTCAGAAACTGGTCTGTAACCTGCTCAATGGAAGAAAACGTATGATTGACACGGTTCATAAAACCATCTCCTTACTTTTCTCCTACTCACCCTTAGACGAATCCTCTGTATTGCCCTTCAAGGTTTTTAATTTTGCCTCTAACTGCTCTAGTGTCTTCACTGTGTCCGGTGAAATAAAAGATTTCTGATAGTCTGTCAGGCTGTCATATACAGTTCTTGCAGATTTAATCTTCTCTTCATCATAGATCGTCAGATTCTTTTCGGAAGGTAATGCCTGCACCATATTGGTAAAGGATTTTGCAACGGTTGTTGCTGTGTAGTAATCCGGGTCTGATACGGTATCTAAATCGTCAATATTATAAAGACTGTCATTAACAGAAATATATACTTTTCCGTTCTCTCTCATCACATACTCTACCATACCGTGATCGTAGGATGTCTCTCCTGTCTGGTTATTGGTTACTTTTACAAATACATATTTTCCAACTAAGTTGTATGCACTTCCCTCGGTCAGACTCTGATTCAGGTTCTGCATCTCTTCTAACTGTGAAAATGTAGCAAGCTGTGCAACATACTCCGTATTGCTGGTAGGCTCTAACGGATCCTGATACTGCATCTCTGCGCATAAAATCTGTAAGAACTGGTCATAACCAAGCTCGTTGGTCTTTTTATCTTTCTCGGACGATTTTGTTGATGTACTGCCTGTACCGGTAGTCTCATCTATAAATTTTCCATCTTTTACCTGCTGAATTAACGCCATTGTCTCTCTCCTTTCTCAAAACTTATGCAGTGTAATCTACACTGTTTCCCTGTTCTGCCATCATTTTGGCTGCCAGAGTTTCTTCTTCCGACATCACGCCGGATAATTCACTTAAATCATTCAGATTTAATCTGCGGGTTCTGCCTTTTTCTTTTTCCTGCTGCTCGCCCTGCTGTTTTTCACCTTCTGCATTCTGCTCAAGGTTTTTCTCAAACTCATGGCTTGCAACGGTCACTTCAACAGCATCCACTTTCACACCAGCCTGCTCTAAATTCTGTCTGAGTTCTACGGTCTGGGCTTCTAATGCCTCTTTTACCACTGCATTCTGTGTCATGATCTTTGCTGTTACTGCACCTTCCTGCTCGGTAACCTTAAGAATGATCTTTCCGAGGTTCTGCGGGTTCAGCTGTAACTCCATGCTCGTCTTATCTTCTGTCAGGATCACTCTTGCGGACTCTACAATCTGATCGATCACATCCTGTGTATTTACACTCTGCGGTAATGGTTCTACTGTCTCAACATTAGCAAATTCCTGTACCACCTGACTCTGTGGTGTGATAACCGCCCCGTCTGCAGTATGGGCTGTCTCATTTGTAAAACGGAACCTGCCGGGTGTATCAGAAGAATTGTTCTGATCTGCAGAATCCTCTGCCGCATTTTCGGATGTCATCCTATTCTGTACAGTTTCCTGTTCCGGAATATCTTCCGTTACCTCAGAAGACTGTGTATCCTGCGCAGCCACCTTCTGTTCTTTCACAGGTGCATTTTCTGCTGCTTTTGTCTGTCTTCCATCCTCTACCACAAATTTCTGTGTTGATGCACTGGTATCCTCTGTGGCTGTCTGATCTGTAACAACTGCCTCATCCACAGATGCTTCTGTTTCCTGTCCGGTAACAGCATCTGACGATCCGGCATTATCGTCCATCACTTTGGCAACTGCGCTCTGAAACTCTTCCAGACTCATGTCAAGTGCAGTTAAAATATCTTTTCCAATGTCATTGACACTCTGCAGTACATTTACAAACTGTTCACTGCACAAAAGCTGTGGTACGCTGTCTGCTCCGGTAAGTTCTGCCACAAGATTTGCAAGATTGTTCTGATTCAGCAGATCCTGGAACTGCAAGCCAAGTGTCTGCATTGCTGCTTCAATCGCTTCATCGGACACGCCAAGCTCCTCTTTCAGAACTTCTTTTACATCTTCTGTAAACTGTTCGAACTGCTCTTTGACAACATCCTCAGATGTGACCTGTTTTATCTCTGATGCGATCGTATTATCCTTGTACTGATACTTCTGATAATCATCTGCCGCTTTCACAGTGTCCTTACTGCCATTTGCTGCTGTCTTTACTGTTTCGTTGTGGTCAATCCCTGCATAAGATGCTGTCTGACGGTTTCCGGACTGTTTCATCATAGAACCAAAATCTACTTTTCCAGTGGTGATCCGGGTATTGCTTTCTGTCCCCTGCACAGACTGTGTGCTTTGGTTAAACATTTTTCCTAATTCAGAAATTGTTGTACCAGCCATATGCTTCCTCCTTTCTTCTTTTATCGTCTTACTGTCTGGCAGTATGCACTGCCCGGAAAAGATCCTCAGATCTCTCCCTCTATTCTGAAGGCTCCATGATCTCAGTTACTTTTGCTGCCGTATCTGAGTTCATCTTACCGAGAATATCTCCTCTGGACTGTGTGTCCATATTGGATAATATATCTGCTACCAATTGAAGGTTGTCTGTCATTGTATCAAAAATAGCTGCCGCCTCTTTCGGCTTCATGCTGGAATAAGTCTTCACATAATCATCCATCTGTTCATCCGTCAGAGTCTGTTCTACCACCTGTTTATAAAGCACTTCCGCATTTGCCGCATCAATGCTCTCATAATACTCTTTGTAATTACTTATATCGGGAGCATCTTCCGAAAAGACAACATCCTCATACCATTTTTCTTTTTCCTTCTCAAAATCTGCCTCATTCTGCTTATAGGTATCCAGCTCTTTCGCCTTCTCCTCTAACTGTGCAATATAATCTGCATCAGAATTTGCACTGTTCTGGGCATCTGCAAGCTCAATCTCAAGCTCTTTGATCCGGTTGATCGCATCATCCAGATTTGTGTATGCATACTGGCTGTCTTCCGTGGAAACCTCCTCTGTGACAGAATCCGGCAAAATCTTATTCAGATAAGGAACATCTTTGATCACAGGAGCTAAGACTCCTGAGCCAAATCCTCCCACATCCAGCTTAATCAGCATTGCAAAGATGGCAAGCCAGATCAGAATGATAATAATCGTGACAAAGAAAACAAGGATTTTTCCTCCAACGGTTTCCTCATCTCCATCCAGATCATCTGGATTTTTCTGTTTTCTCTTCTTTTTTTCCAGCTTTTTTGCCGCCTTTAACTGTTTTTTATCTAAAACTTCATTTTCCTGCTGTAATTCTTCCTGCTGCTTTTGTTCTGCCATAATCTCGTCCATGCCTTTCTCGTATATTGCCCTGTCAAAATTACCGGGTTTCTGTCATCCCCTCATGATAGGTGTAACTTACAAGCTCATCAATTTCTTTATTCTCTGCATATTGCATTTCCTGTTTAAAAACTTCAAACGCCTGCTCTTTCAGTTTCTCATGCGTCTTTCTTTCCATCATGACTTCATTGAGTTTCAACCGGGCAGCCTCTACATTTTTTTCTGCGACATGCACATTCATCATCTGGCTGCGCTGCATCGTTTTCATGGTATCTACTGCCCGCTTGCATTCTTTGATCTTAGGTACATCAATGGTTCCATTCACCAAATTTCTCGCCTGGCTTTCATAACCTGCCTTGCGTATCATGATCTGCTGGAGTTTTCCCTGTTCATCCATGAGTTTTGCATTTGCAACTCCATATGCAATCTTCGCCTGGCCTTCCATTTTTTCTTTTATATCTAATATGCTTTGCATCCGATATGCAAATTTTGCCATATCCTATCAACCTCTAATCATTAAAAAGTGCACGCAGCAGATCGATCTCCTGTTCAAACTGGAATTTTTCGTCGGTCTTCTGCATCAGGAAATCATTTACAGCATCGATTTTCTGGATGGCATAATCGATATTCCTGTTAGAACCGCTCTTATAGGCTCCAATATTGATCAGATCTTCCGCCTCATTGTATGTAGCAAGTACATTTTTTAACCTGCCTGCCAGTTCTTTATGTTCCGGCGTTGCAATGGAACTCATAACCCTGGAAATACTCTGTAAAATATCAATGGCCGGATAGTGGTTTTTATGTCCCAGTTTTCTGGACAGCATGATGTGTCCGTCTAAAATGCTCCGGGCTGTATCTGTGATCGGTTCATTAAAATCATCACCATCTACCAGTACTGTATATAATCCGGTGATCGATCCTTTATCTGAAGTTCCTGCACGCTCTAACAGTTTTGGCATCTCCGAATATACACTCGGCGGATATCCTCTGGTTACAGGCGGTTCTCCGGATGCAAGTCCGATCTCGCGCTGTGCCATGGAAAAACGTGTCAGGGAATCCATCATCAGAAGCACATCTTTTCCCTGATCCCTGAAATACTCTGCAATGGATGTCGCCGTCATTGCTGCCTTCTTACGGATCAATGCCGGTTTGTCAGAAGTCGCCACAACGACAATGGAACGTTTCATACCCTCTTCTCCGAGATCCCGTTCCACAAATTCGCGCACCTCACGGCCACGCTCACCGATCAGGGCAATGACATTGATATCTGCCTTTGTATTTCTTGCAAACATACCAAGCAGTGTACTTTTTCCGACACCGGAACCTGCAAAAATTCCGATACGCTGTCCTTTTCCGACTGTGATCAATCCATCGACCGCTTTCACGCCGAGAGGAAGCACCTCACTGATGATCTTTCTTGACATCGGATCCGGAGGCTGTGCATCGACCGGATATTCATACGGTGTTTCTAATTTGTCAATGTCCGTTGGACGTCCAATTCCGTCTAAGGTGTGCCCCAAAAGTTCATTTCCTACAGAAACAGATAAAGGATGCCCCGTATTTTCAACGATACATCCTACTCCTATCCCCTCTACGCTCTCATAAGGCATCAAAAGCAGTCTTTTATCCCTGAAACCCACAACCTCAGCCATTACCACGGTGTTCGCATTTTCATCGATGATAATTCTGCACAAGTCATTCAGTTTTGCGTCCGGACCTACGGATTCAATGGTCAATCCAACAATTTTAACAACTTTTCCAAGCCGTTTAAAATATGTATTCTCCGCCAGTCGTAAATACTTGTTATACCTGCTGTCCACTTTCAACCATCCTTATAAGCATAGTGATTTTATATCTTTTATGAGATTTTCGAGCTGCACACCAAGGCTGCAGTCGAATACCCCCGAGTCTGTCTCGATCACGCAGGAATTTCCATCCATGGAGGAATCTGCAACAATCTCGATCTCGATCCCGGCTCCCACTCGTTCCAGAATTTCTTCTTTATGATTCTCAAGAAACATCACATTGCTGTTAGCAACCTTGATGCGGAATTTTTTATCTCCCTCGATATTTAAAATTGCATCATCAATGAGATACATCAGAATGTGTTTTTTATTATCAAACTGAATATGGAATACTTTGTTAAAAACCTCAAGGATCACATCTACCAGATCCTTTTCCATATTTTTTTGTTTCTCCCTGAATTCATCCTGAAGCGTTTCCTGTTTTCTCTGATATTCATTCTGTAACTGTTCACGCTGTGCCGCCAGCTCACTCTCCAGGCACTGTCTTCCCTCCTGATATCCGGTATTTTTTGCATTCTCCCGGATATTTTCAGCTTCCTGATCTGCCTGACTTAAAATTGTTTCTGCCTGCGCATGTGCTTCCGCTAAAATCTTCTCAGCCTCTTTTTTTGCTTCTGCAGTATGGTCGATCTCCTCCACATAATCTGTGTCAGGACCAACGATCCCTGCTGAGAAACCATTTCCGTCTGTTGTTTTTTGTTCCATGCGCTTAAGCTCTGCCATCTTCTCTAAACGCTTTTCTACAATATCATTTGAGTTAATGACGCGTGTTTTATCCGGCTCATTGTGCACGAAATATTGTTTGTAAAGATTAGGCAATAATCTCGTCACCTCCGCCTCTTGAAATTACAATCTCACCTGCATCTTCAAGTTTTCGGATCACACTGACAATCTTCTGCTGTGCCTCCTCAACATCCTTCATACGCACAGGTCCCATAAATTCCATATCCTCTTTGATCATGGCAGCCAGACGTTTTGACAGGTTGTTAAAGATTGCATTCTGAACATCTTCGTTTGCACCCTTCAATGCAATACCAAGATCTGAGTTTTCAACATCACGAAGAACACGCTGGATAGCTCTGTCATCGAGAAGAAGGATATCCTCAAATACGAACATCTTCTTACGGATTTCATCTGCAAGCTCAGGTTCTTCAATTTCAAGAGATTCCATAATATGCTTCTCTGTAGAACGGTCTACCGTATTTAAGATATTCACGATCGCATCGACACCTCCGACAATCGTGTAATCCTGGTTGACCAGAGAAGAAAGTCTTCTTTCTAACACTCGCTCCACCTCTTTGATCACATCCGGTGATGTACGATCCATCATTGCGATCCTCTTTGCAACATCCGCCTGTTTCTCCGGTGGAAGTGCTCCTAAAACCATCGCCGCCTGCGATGCTGTCAGATATGATAAAATCATTGCGATCGTCTGTGGATGCTCATCCTGGATAAAGTTCAAAAGCTGACTCGGATCTGTCTTCCGCACGAACTCGAATGGGCGGACCTGTAAGGAAGCAGTCAGCTTGGAGATAACCTCCTGTGCTTTTTCCTGTCCAAGAGCCTTATCAAGAAGCTCTTTTGCATAACCGATACCACCCTCTGCGATATACTGCTGTGCCAGACACACCTGATAAAACTCATTTAAAATATCTTCTTTTACCTGTGGAGACACGCTTCTTGTATTTGCGATCTCCAGCGTAAGTTCCTCAATCTCTTCTTCTTTCAGATGTTTAAAAATATCTGCGGAACGTTCAGGTCCTAATGTAATCAGCAGGATTGCGGCTTTCTGAACGCCATTGTAATCTGCAGTTGCCATATTCTACTCCCACTCCTCATTCAGCCAGTTTCTAAGTAAGGAAGCTGCCGCTTCCGGATTTTCTTCTACGAATTTTTCTATCAGGACTCTTGTCTCTGATTTTTCATTGAATCCGATATCCTGTAATGTATCTGCAGATTCTTTGGTGGATTCAAGCAGAGACTCCACGGAAAGTTCCGGCTCCGGCTCGACTGCTTTCTCTTTTCTTGTGCTGCGGAATACTACATAACCTAACAGTGCAAAAATCAATACTGCAAGGATGATCTGCAGATAATCCGATATGGTCCGTGTACTTCCTTTGCTATACTGGAACATCGGCTGATCATATGCAATGATCGTGATATTGCTCACCGGTACGCCTGTTGCATTGGAGATCAGCGTATAAAGATCCTGGTCTACTTCCGCCTTTACAGGTTCACTGTTTGCAGCAACATACTCATCAAAGGTCATGTCACCGAGCGTTCCGGAAGCACGCAGTGTATCCTCATCATAGATCACATAGTTCGTTGCGACTGCAGATATGGATGAGCCGTCATAATTAACAGTTCCAACTGCCGGTGTTGTTGTTGTGATCTTCTCGTTATTCTGGTAGTTTGTATTCGTCTCAGACACACTGGAACTTGTGTAATCATTATCTTCCATCACATAAGTCGTATCGTCATCATTGGAATCTGTTCCCGGTGTTGCCGCTGCTCCACCGACTGCATTCGATTCATATTCACTCTTTGAGCCAACCATACCATTGGTCTGTCCATCCGGCGCATAATATTCGTGTGTGGATTCTGTGGTCTGGTCAAAATTCATCGCAAGATTCAGACCGACTTCTACATTGTCAAACAGTGATGATCCTACAAGGACATCTTTCACCTGGCCTTTTACCTGATTTTCGGCTTTGGTCTTTAAAGACAACTGGTTGTTGGCATTTCCTGTCACAGACGTATCATCCTGACCAGAGAAAAGAACATTTGAGCTATTATCGAGGATGAGCACATTGGATGTGTCATCATTTCCAACATTTGTTGCAAGATATTTTGCAAGTCCGGCTGCCTGTTCATCATCCATTGTTCCATTGAGTGTCAGGATCGCTGTCACATATGCCTGTTCGCCCTTGGAGAGGATCGTTCCATCTTCGTCCGGCAGATCCAGTGTCACTGCCGCTGCATCTACATTCGATAATGTCTCAAGCTTCTCAGCATAATACTCTTCGAGATATAATTTGTACTTTTTGGTCTTGTCTGCCTCAGTGGAACTGAAACCTCCATCAAACACGTCGCTTAGCTTCGTGCCGCTGGTTGGAATATCATTTGTTCCAAGAACAATGGAAGCATTTGCGTAATCTTTCTCATTTACCTGAAAGGCAAGCCCATCTGCGGAGAGTTCATAAGAAATATTCTCGGAGTCGAGAATGTTCTTGACCTGTCCCGATTCTGCCGTCGTCGCGCAGGTAACTAATGTTACCATTTTCGGTTTGGAAACGACTGCCGCAAGAATTGCAAGAGCCACAAGCACAACTGCCACAATGCTGATCAACAGTGTCTTTTGTTTTGTATTGAATTTTTTCCACCATTCTAGGATTCTGTCTAAAACCTTTTGTACCTGTTCCGGCATTTTCATCTACCCTCGTTCACTAAATTTGCATATTCATAATTTCTTTGTATGCATCGATCATTTTATCTCTCACTGCCACCGTATACTGGATCGCAGTAAGTGCTTTGGTCTGTGCCGTTGACAGATCATGTGTGTTCTCTGACTGTCCCAATGCAAAACGGATCGCCTCTGACTGTGCGTTGTTCTGCAGGTTGTTTGTCTCTGAAACCATATTCATCGCAGATGAAAGGACAGAACTGAACGAATCATCGTCTGTCGTGACCAGCCTGTTCTGCTGTGCGATCTGATTCAGATAATCTGAACTGATATTTGTCAATGAACTGATATCCATATGTCATACCACCTTACTTATCTTTTATCTTTACTTATTTTCCAATGGAGAGTCCGCTCTGTGCAATTGATTTTGCAGCCTCGAATGCTGTTGTGTTTGCCTCATACGCACGGGATGCATCAATAAGGTTCGTCATCTCTGTGACCGTATTCACATTCGGATAAGAAACATAACCATTCTCATCCGCATCCGGATTGGACGGATCATACTCCATGATAAAATCAGTCTCTGTGTCCTCTTTGACAGAAGATACTTTCACACCATTTCCGACAAACTTAGATCTGGCATTCTGATAATACCTTGAGAAAGAAGTCACTTCCTTCTCTGCAAAAGTAACTATTTTTCTTCGGTATGGAGTTCCATCTTCTGTTCTTGTCGTATTTACATTTGCAATATTCTCTGCAATGGTATCCATACGGAAACGCTCCGCAGTCATTCCCGAAGCACTGATATCAAACGCCTGAAATAAAGCCATTTTTATCCTCCTGTAATCCTGCTCTTATTTTACTTTAAAACTGCCTGCATTCTCGTAAAATCAGAGGTGATGCTGTTCGTAAGTGCCTGATAACGGATCGTCTCCGATGCCAGTTCCACATTCTCGGTATCCGGATCCACGTTGTTCCGGTCCAGACGGTAAGAATAATTTGATGAGTCTGTATGGGTAGATACATTCAGACCGGAAAGATCCGCATTTAAGGAACGGATTTTCTTGTCCAGCGTTGTGTATTTGGAGTGGCCTAATTCTCTCTGAAGTACAGACTCAAAATCCACTTCCTGTCTCTTATATCCCGGCGTATCTGTGTTCGCAAGATTATTCATAATCGCAGTCTCACGAAGCCAGCTTGCATCCGCCGCTTTATCCAACACATTGATATAGTCAAATGCGTTCGTAGTAATCATGACACATTCCCCTTCCAATTTACATAATTCAACAGTAACCTAGTTTTATTATAAAGAATAAATCAAAAAACACAAGTCTTTTTTTACCATTTTTGACATATCTTGTAGATTTTTGACTGTCAGGCACAATATGGTGCTTTGTTTTTTCAATCTGTGTTCCCATCTTCCCTGACAATTCCTGCTTAATGCGAAAAAAAGGACTCTATAGCAAGCTATAAAATCCCTTTTTTGCGTAAATTCCTTTATTTTATGTTATTTTCTTTCTTGATCTGTTCCAGTTCATCAAAGACAACGTCATTCAGAACTTTGATATAGGTTCCCTTCATGCCGGAAGATCTTGATTCGATCACTCCTGCACTCTCAAACTTGCGGAGTGCATTGACGATCACAGATCTTGTGATTCCTACACGGTCTGCGATCTTACTTGCAACAAGAATTCCCTCTTTGCCATCCATCTCCTCAAAAATATGGGTGATGGCTTCCAGTTCTGAAAAAGAAAGCGTGCTGATCGCAGATTTTACGATCTGGACTTTTCTTGTCTCCTCAGCGTTCTCTTCATTTACCGAACGCATCATCTCAAGTCCTACCACGGTTGTCCCATATTCGCTCAAAATAATATCATCAATATCATACGGATCATTCTCCCGGTACACAAACAGTGTTCCGAGCCGCTCTCCTGCAATGTCGATCGGTGTTATGATCGCAGTATATTTCTTAATGTCATTCACAAATCCCAACGTCTCGAGATTGACATTCTCTTTTGTGGACAGGATTCCAAGTAAACGTTCATTCAGCAATGGATCGATAAATCCGCCGACCTCATCCACGATCAGCTCCCGGATCTCTTCCACACCATCCGTCAGACCGGTTCCTAACACTTTTCCCTTTTTACTGATCACAAGAATGTTAGAGTTTAAAATATCCTTAAGCACATCACAGATATCATTAAATACCACTTTTGACGAATTGTTGTTATGCAGCAATTTATTGATTTTTCTTGTTTTATCTAACAATTGAACGCTCATTTGACAGCCTCCCATAAGTTTTTGCTGGTTTTTTATGACATTTTGTATTTTAGCACATTTATTCAGAAAATTCAATATATTCAAATTATTCCTGATTTTTTTCTTTCTTCTCTGTCACATAACCGCACTGCTCGTCTGCGCAGACGATTTTGCTGCCTTTCATAACCATGTAGCCGCCGCATTTCGGGCATTTCTCTTCTACCGGACGTGACCAGCTCATAAAGTCGCATTCCGGGTTATTCTCACAGCCGTAATACTTTCTGCCCTTCTTGGTCTTTTTCAGCACAATCTCTTTGCCGCATTTCGGACATTTGACGCCGATTTTTTCCAGATAAGGTTTTGTGTTGCGGCATTCCGGGAATCCAGGGCAGGCAAGGAACTTACCATGCGGTCCATATTTCACAACCATATTTCTGCCACAGACATCGCAGACCACGTCGGTCACTTCATCCTCAATTTTGACCTTCTCAAGATCTTTTTCCGCAGCCTCGACTGCTTTTTCAAGATCCGGATAAAAGTTCTCTATAACCGTTTTCCAGTTAACAGTTCCCTCGCCGACACTGTCGAGCAGGCTCTCCATGTTTGCCGTGAAATGTTCATCCACGATAGATGGGAAAGATTCCTTCATGATCTGATTTACCACTTCGCCGAGTTCTGTCACGTAAATGTTCTTATTTTCCTTTACAATATAGCGTCTTGCAAGAATCGTTGTAATGGTCGGTGAATAGGTACTCGGACGTCCGATTCCAAGTTCCTCTAATGTCTTGACCAGAGACGCCTCTGTATAGTGTGCCGGCGGCTGGGTAAAATGCTGTTTTTCATCAAGCTTTTCCAAAGAAAGCTCCGTACTCTCATCGATCGACTTCAGCAGTACATTATTTTCTGCCTTTTCGTCATCCTCACTGGTGTACACAGACATAAATCCGTCAAATGCGATCTTGGATGCCGATACTGTAAACCGGTAATTTCCGGCACCGATCTTCACGTTGGTCGTCTCATATACCGCAGATGCCATACGGCTTGCTGCAAAACGTTTCCAGATCAGCTGATACAGGCGGAACTGGTCACGGGACAAGGAATCCTTCAACATAGCCGGAGTGCGGGTAACATCCGTCGGACGAATTGCCTCATGAGCATCCTGAATCTTCTGACTGCCACTTTTCCTGGCGCCTTCTGCTGCCACATACTGACTGCCATACTGCTCTCCAATATAGCTTCTTACATTCGCATCTGCCTCTTCGGAAATACGGGTAGAATCCGTACGAAGATATGTGATAATACCCACGGTTCCACTTCCCTTGACATCAACTCCTTCATAAAGCTGCTGCGCAATACGCATCGTCTTGGAGGTTGCAAAATTCAAAGCTTTGGAAGCTTCCTGCTGCAGTGTACTTGTCGTAAATGGGACCGGTGCCTTTTTTGTACGCTCTCCTTTTTTGATCTCACTCACTTCATAGTCCGCACCATCAAGCTCCTTTAAAATCTTATTCAAGTGTTCTTTCGACTCAATCGTCATCTTCTCTTTCTCTGTTCCGTAGAACTTCGCGATCAAAGGCTTTCTCTCACCTTTTACGTTCAGCTCTGCATCCAGAGTCCAGTATTCCTCTGGAATAAATGCATCGATTTCCGCCTCACGATCTGCTATAATGCGAAGCGCTACAGACTGCACACGGCCGGCACTTAAACCTCTCTTTACTTTTGCCCAGAGGAGGGGACTGATGCGGTATCCAACCACACGGTCCAGCACACGTCTCGCCTGCTGTGCATCCACCAGATCCATATCGATATCCCGCGGGTTCTTAAGAGATGCCTTCACCGCATTCTTGGTGATCTCATTGAAGCTAATACGATAAACTTTCTTATCCTCCAGTTTCAATGCTTTACTCAGATGCCAGGAAATCGCCTCTCCTTCGCGGTCCGGGTCAGTTGCGAGATAAACTTTATCTGCTTTTTTCACTTCTTTTCTGAGATTTGCAAGGATCTCACCTTTTCCACGTATCGTAATATACTTCGGTTCGTAGTCATTCTCCACATCTACACCAAGTTGACTTTTCGGAAGATCTCTGACATGTCCATTTGACGCAGCCACCACATAATTACTTCCCAGAAACTTTTTGATTGTTTTCACCTTTGCCGGTGACTCCACTATCACGAGATATCGTGCCATATCTGTATCTAACCTCCATGTTATCTGTATCGGGCAAATTCCCGTACACTATTTTCGTTCAAATGCAAATGTTTCATCTCACATCTGACATTCTGACATAATAATTCTTTGCCGTTTCTTTTATATATCCTTCCATCTCCAGCGTCATAAGTGTCTCCATAAGAATCCGTGCATCAAGCCCGGTCTTCACCTGAATCTCACTTACATTTCTGGGGAACAAATCGAGACAACTATACACCACTTTTTCTGTTGTTTCAAGCATTTTTTCATTTTTTAATAATTCTGTAGAGTTTTCAGAAACCTCAATCTGCAGTTCTTTCAGGAATTCTTCCGGCGAGATCAATATGCCCGCACCTTGTCTGATCAGCCTGTGGCACCCCTGACTGAGAGTACTTGTAACAGGCCCTGGAAGAGCATATACGTCCCTCCCCTGTTCCAGTGCCATATCTGTGGTAATCAAAGATCCGCTTTTTTCTTTCGCTTCCATCACAAGCACTACATCTGCCAATCCACTGATGATACGATTTCTCAGTGGAAAATGATATGACATAGGTGGTTCTCCTGGTATTTGCTCCGAAATTATCCCTCCTTCTCTCTGAATATCCATATACAGACCGATATTTTCTCTCGGATAACAAATGTCCACTCCACAGCCTAACACGCCATAAGTTGTTCCGCCTCCATTTAGTGCACCCCGTTGTCCGGCCCCGTCAATACCAAGTGCAAGACCACTGATAATCTGTACCCCGGCTGATGCCAGACATTTCCCATATTCCAGCGCCTGTCCTTCCCCGTAATTACTACATCTTCTTGCTCCGATAATCGCTACCGAAGGCCGGTCTTCTTCCGGCAGTTTCCCTTTTACATAAAGCGCATACGGTGCAGCGTCAAGCTCCGACAACCGTTTCGGATATGTTTTTTGAAAATATGGCACAAAGTCAATTCCTTTTTCTTCCATATTATAATATTTTTCTTCTAAATCTTTCTGCTTTCTCGCCATTTTCAGCTGTTCTATATCCTTTTTTGTCAGGAAATTCTGTAATCTGAGTTGAGTTTCTTCTATATAATATATCTCTTTTGCAGAGCCATATGCCTCTCTTAGTTTTTTCTTCTTACTATCAGAGATATTTTTCATCCTGGCAAACCAGTATTCATAAATCACCCACATTACCTCCCCCAGTATTTTTTATCCAGCATACGGTATCCAAGCGCCTCTTTCAGATGGC
>OLPC01002334.1_pt1 | contig 14399 bp, 13 predicted proteins | sample 1672341 | NCBI WGS metagenome assembly OLPC01 (sample SAMEA3136673, study PRJEB25190) | human gut metagenome | reverse complement strand
ATTTTGTAACAGCTTTTTACTCTTTGTACGATATTTGCATGGCGGACAAGAAGACGTTTTTTAGACAAGAAGACATGAAGACATGTTTTTTAGGCAAGAAGGCATATGCAGAGTCGTTGCCCCCTCTTTCTTGTGCAAATTTTGTTAAAAGAACAGCTTCCCGCGCACACCCTATGCATAATTTCACTAAATTCGTAATATGTAAAGTCCAATCTATACCTTATGAAAAAAGCGGTCGACATTTTCATGTATATATTGTTGGGATTATCATTTTGTTCGATGATAATCAGCTGGGTCGTGACTCCCAGTCTGGATAAATATGTGCTGTTTGATAAAATAGTGTATGCAACAGATAGGGTGGTGTATTATTATCCAAACTATATGTTTCAGTTTCCTGGTGCACTTCGCTGTAGGGAGCAGCTGAAGAAAACGTTGACTGAGAAGGAACTTCTTTTTTTCATCGAAAACCATCCTTCAACGTTTGTCAAAATGTATGCGTTCGGAATATTGCGTGAGAAGAATCCGTCATTGGGTTGCGCTGTGGCTCTCAGGCACATCCATGACATGCGGAACGTCATTATTTATGATGACGAATACAATAACTCAAAGGGTAGAGCCTACTATGACAAACCCATGATGGAGGCAATGTTCGACATTATGCATTTTTATCCTTATTACGGATCATTGGACGTTAACGATTCGTTAAGGATGGACAGCGTATTGCTGAACACCCCAAAGATTTATTCGTTCTTTTATTTCAGGAAGCTCTACTGTAATGCCCCTCTTTCAGAGAAACTATATTCCATAGCCAAGCGCAACTATATGGATGGATATAACAATTATGCCTTGATTTATATGGCTCGGTTTCGTCGTAAAGAAGATATTCCCGTCATTATGGATGCCTTGAAAAAGAAACCCTTATATTGGGATTATTATAGTCAAGACGCACTTGACGTGGAGAAAGAATGGAATCAGAACGACTATTTGTGTGATATTGCGCTTATAGCTGTCAGCTATTTCCCTGACAAAGCATTCAAGCCATTGTTGGAGGAGTCATGTAAAAATTATAATGACAATCGCTGGACGAGAAAAGACAATGTATTACCTTATATGACAGTCTTCTCCACTAGTAAAATGGCTAAGGCGTTGATGTCATATGACGACACATGGTCATACAATGTCCTGATGAAGTTTATTACGGAAACGCCGGTAACAAAGTATATTAATTTAAGTGTGCTATACAGGGAGGTAAACAAAGAATCGGGATCGAAAGCCAAATACAAGATGCCTTACGAACGAATATTCGATGAGAAGAAAAATAACAACTAATAAATGTTGCTATCATCCCACGATTTCGTATAGCTATGATTCTAACTATAAAATTCTTCAAGTAGAAAAATTTAGAAACATAGTGTATAAATAAACATGAGAATAAAAACTCCGAAACCAGATGGATAAACTATTATAAACACACGTATTAATAATATATGGCAAAAAAGATAAGATGTACAAAGAGCAATTAGAACGGGTAACAAGTACCTCGGAGATTAATCGGTATACGATTTCTATAAATGAGGCAATGATGTCACTTCTTAATAAATGTGATATTGATTATAAGTCGTTACAAGATACAGTACTTCCTTTATGGTTGAATAAATATATAGAAGTAGGTATCGAAAAACGAGAAGATGTGAATTGTTACACCTACAAGAACATTAAAAAGTTTGAACTGTTTTATCAGGATTATATTGGAAATGAATTCTCAAACAACAAGGTGGTTGTTGATGTTGATAAAGTTGGAAATGTAGCAAAAAGTCTTGGAATAAGTTTAAAATTTGCCTTTAAAATAGCAGAATTATTGGAGAATTTTCCTCAAAATTTTAACGTTGTAATAAGTTATGACAATATGGATTTTATCGTTTCATTCTATTGCAAAAGAAAATATGAGGAATGGCTAATTGATGATTTGGATTCTTATATGGATGAAGCAATATTTGTAATTACAACGTAATTTGGCTATAATTGCTCGACAGTGGCGACAACGGAACCATTGACGACCTTACCTACAGCTATGAAGGCAACCAGACGAGGCTAACTGTAGGAGGCTATGGCGTCTCGCCGTAGCCCCGCAGCCTACCATAGCAGAACAGCCAGTCAGCGCCGTGTCCCGAGGGGACACGTTACTCTCAGAAACCCACTGCAAGCTCCGAAGGAGCGCAGCTGTGGGATAGGCATCACCTCACCCTCTCTTGGTTCCGCGAAGCGGGACCGACTATCATCCTCAACATCATAGTTGATGTGTCAGTCCCCCTTCGGGGAACGATAGGGGTGGGGTATCATATTCTACCCACAGCTGCGCTGCTTCGCAGCTTGCAGTGGGTTTCATTATATAGGTTCCGCTCTGCGGAACCCGCAGCTCATACTCGATCTGCTGGTCGCTCGTGGGTGCGTGGCTACGGCGGGACGCCATAGCCTCCTATGTTTGTACTCTTCGCCTTGAAACAAATACATTGTCACAAAGGTTGTCTCTATTGTCGTTAAAAAAAGAATCTTGTAAAGAAATGTTTTTTAAGACGGCAAGTTAATGCAACAACGCCACTACTCCACAACGATATTATTGATTTCCGTTGTGGGGTAGTGGCGTTGCTGTATATATAATAAGGTGTGGTCTTTTACTTCAAGTTGCCTACGCTGTGGAGATACTCCGCAATCTGTACTGCGTTGAGAGCGGCACCCTTGCGGATCTGGTCGCCTGAGAGCCAGAACGTCAGACCGCAGTCGTCAGCGAGATCCTTGCGTATGCGTCCTACGAAGACGTCGTCCTTGCCGGCTGTCTCGAGAGGCATCGGATAGACGAGGTTGGCGGGATCGTCCTTGAGAGTGCAACCGGGAGCTGCGGCGATGGCTTTCTGGGCCTCCTCTACGGAGATGGGACGTTCTGTCTCAATCCATACTGACTCAGAGTGAGAGCGCAGCGAGCTTACGCGTACGCACATAGCCGAGCAGCGAACGTCGCTGTGCATGATCTTGCGGGTCTCGTTGAACATCTTCATCTCCTCCTTTGTGTAGCCGTTGTCCGTGAAGACGTCAATCTGAGGAATGACGTTATAGGCGAGCTGATGAGGGAACTTGCTGACCGTAACAGGCTCGTTGTTGACAAGCTCCTTATACTCCTGCTTAAGCTCCTCCATTGCAGCGGCTCCTGCGCCAGACGCGCTCTGGTAGCTGGCGATGTGGATGCGCTTGATGTGGCTGAGCTGCTCGAGCGGCTTCAATACCACTACCATCATGATGGTGGTGCAGTTAGGGTTGGCGATGATGTTGCGCGGACGGTTGAGAGCGTCCTCGGCGTTGCACTCGGGCACCACCAAAGGCACGTCGTCACACATGCGGAACGCGCTGGAATTGTCAATCATCACGGCACCGTACTTTGTGATGGTCTCGGCGAACTCCTTTGATGTGCCGCCACCTGCAGATGTGAACGCCACGTCGATGTCCTTGAAGTCGTCATTGTGCTGAAGGAGCTTCACTTCATACTCCTTGCCCTTAAACGTGTATTTAGTTCCAGCCGAACGGGTTGAGCCGAACAGTACGAGGTTGTCGATGGGGAAATCTCTCTCGGCGAGGATGCGCAGGAATTCCTGTCCTACGGCTCCGCTTGCGCCAACAATTGCTACATTCATCTTGTTCTTGTATTTTTTATGTTAATTTTTTACTTTCCTTAAATAATATGTGCAAAGTTACAACTTTTTCTATCAACATGTTAAGTTTCATGCTTGTTTTTATGTATTATTGTATAATCTGCGTGTGTGCGTGCGCAGAGTGAGCGGAAGATGGACGGGATGAAAGCCTAAACAGACGGAAAGAAGGCTTATGTGGAGAGCAGAGGTCAGGCGGTGTTTTGTTGTTTACGCGCACATGTCAAATCATATCTAAAAGTAAGCTAAAAAACGAAATCCGCCTCGTTTTTTTTTGGTAGATAAACTGAAATGAGCTATATTTGCGGTGTCAAAGTGACAAAACGACAAAAAATCTATAACATCAACTAAAAACCTTTTACTATGGAAGTCGAAAAGATTATGCAAGCCCTTGAGGCTAAACACCCGGGCGAAGCCGAGTACCTGCAGGCAGTCCGCGAAGTGCTCATTTCTATTAAGGACGTTTACAACCAGCATCCTGAGTTTGAGAAAGCCAAGCTCATCGAGCGCCTCGTAGAACCCGAGCGTATCATCACTTTCCGTGTACCTTGGACAGACGACAACGGCGAAGTACATGTAAACATTGGCTATCGCATTCAGTTCAACGGTGCTATTGGTCCGTACAAGGGAGGTCTTCGCTTCCATCCGTCGGTAAATCTCTCTATTCTTAAGTTCCTCGGTTTCGAGCAGACATTCAAGAACGCGCTTACCACACTCCCGATGGGCGGTGGCAAGGGTGGTTCAGACTTCTCTATCCGCGGACGTTCCGACGCAGAGGTTATGCGTTTCTGCCAGTCGTTCATGACTGAGCTTTATCGTCACATCGGTCCTGATGAGGACGTTCCCGCTGGTGATATCGGCGTAGGCGGCCGCGAGATTGGCTACCTCTTCGGTATGTACAAGAAGCTCACACACCAGTATCAGGGTGTGCTCACAGGCAAGGGCCTCGAGTTCGGTGGATCACGCATCCGTCCTGAGGCTACAGGCTACGGCGCTCTCTACTTCGTTCATCAGATGATGGCTACACGCGGTCTCGATCTGAAGGACAAGACTGTTGCTATCTCTGGCTTCGGTAACGTGGCTTGGGGTGCTGCCAAGAAGGCTACAGAGCTTGGCGCTAAGGTTATCACAATTTCTGGTCCTGACGGCTACATCTATGATCCGAACGGCGTTTCTGGTGATAAGATCGACTATATGCTCGAGCTTCGCTCAAGCGGTAACGACGTTTGCCAGCCGTACGAGGACGAGTTCCCCGGCTCTAAGTTCATCGCAGGCAAGAAGCCTTGGGAAGTTAAGGCTGACATCTACCTTACATGTGCTACACAGAACGAGCTCAACGGCAATGACGCCGACATAATTCTCGCTCAGAAGCCTCTCTGCGTTGCTGAGGTTTCTAACATGGGCTGCACAGCTGAGGCTGTTGAGAAGTTCGTAGCTGCTGAGCAGCTCTTCGCTCCTGGCAAGGCTGTCAACGCAGGTGGTGTTGCTACTTCTGGTCTTGAGATGACTCAGAACTCAATTCGCTTGACATGGAGCGAGGCTGAGGTGGACGAGAAGCTCCACTACATCATGCACTCTATCCACGAGCAGTGTGTTAAGTACGGTACACAGCCTAACGGCTATATCGACTACGTGAAGGGCGCTAATATCGCCGGCTTCATGAAGGTTGCCAACGCGATGATGGCACAGGGCATCGTTTAAGAGCCCGCAACAAATATTTCGCAAGAAATCAGTCACTTGCGAATTTGTTCCAGCGAATTAAAGAAAAAAAGTAAGAGTTAGTTCCTTTAGAGAAAGGAATTCTATAATACATATAGGCAAATAGAAATCTACAAGGATACGGGCTCTGCCTCACGTGATGTGGTCGCAGAGTAACGGTCCTTGTTTTTTTTCGTCTTATTCTGTTTGCTGCCTTTTTTAACCGACAGTTTAAGCCAAGTAAAGACAAAAGTGAATTTGAAAAACATCCTCTTGGGCTTCGGGATATCGTATGAGCCTTGAGGTTTAAAATAATAACAGCCTCTGTTAAGAGGATTCTCACAATCAGGAAAGGAGAACATATTTATGTATGCAATAAGAATCTTGGTCCTGGCATTGTCGATGACAGCGTGTCTTGCCGTGATGGCGCAGACACAACGTGGCAAGGCCTCCTATTATTCGAAGCGTGCCACTGGTGCGCGGACGAGCAGCGGTGAACGGCTACACCATGACAGCCTCACGTGTGCTCACCGAACATATCCATTCGGCACGCTATTGCGTGTCACCAACGAGAACAATGGCAAGGAAGTCATTGTTCGGGTTACCGACCGCGGTCCTCGCGGGCGTGGCAGAATCATTGACTTATCTTACGGAGCAGCCAGACGGCTTGGCATCCTCTCGCAGGGGGTGGCGGTGGTACGTGTGGAGCGTGTACGTACCAACAAGGTGCCGTATCGTCCTGAGCCGGAAGTGGATGATCTGCCGGAATTCGATTTCGAGATTACAGAATATACAGTTCCTGAAAACGGAATTATGCACCTTCCGAAAAAGGGAAAGGTGCATAAATAATTAGGAATTACTTCTTGCTTCGCTTCATCGTGTTGACCTTCACCACGGTGACGTACGATACGGGTTTGCCGTCGTACTCTGCGGAGACGAGCAATCTGGCTTCGCCGTCCTTGATGCGGCGGTCTGCCTTGACGGAAGCGGTGTAGCGTATGCCGCTGCCTGGACCTATCTGCTCCACCAGAATGCTTGGCGAAATCTGGATATGGCGGTTGTCTTCTGCCTCCTTTACTGTGGGTATGATGCCGAAGACGGGCAGGTCCGAGTGATTATATATCTCGAACATCATCTTGCCTTCTTCGTCGGCTTCCAGTATGCCGTCTCCGTTGGCGTCCGTAAAGCTGACGTTCTTTATCTCGAGACGTTCGGCGTCAGCCCTTTCCAGCGTGCTTGCGCTGACGGATGACGATCCGTATCCGGTGGTGTCTGCATTGAAGTCGATGCAGTCATTGCCAGAATTGGTGGTGTCCACCATCTGCGACGGGTCGATTTCCTGACTGTCATCCGCACCGTTGTAAGAGTGGGCGTATGTATCGTCGTAAGAGTGGGCGTATGTATCGTCGTCGTATTGCTGATTACGTGCTGCCGCTCTCTTCTGTCTTTGTATGCGTTCGTTGCGTTGTCCGAGCCTCTCGCTCTGTTCTGCCTTAGCCTGTTTGTCAGCTGAATTGCCTATGGCTCCACCCACGATGGCACCTCCTGCCATACCGATGAGCGTGCCGACGTCGCTGCCGCGCGGTCCTCCGGCTATGCCACCGATGGCAGAACCAACGACCGAACCTAACGAACTGCCGGCATAAGCGCCCGCACCCGCTGCCGTCATGCAACTGCTTACAAGAACAGCGCCACTGACCAATAATATCATATCCTTTCTCATGATGTATATCCTCCTTGTTCCTATTTACCTAATTGTCTGATTTTTCTTTTGCAAATTTATAAAAATTATGATATAACTACCATATTATCAATGGTAAAAGAAATATAAAACAATAATCGAAAGGAGTTTTAGAACTCCTTTCGTGATAAAACAGCAATTCTTTTCGTTGTAATAAAGCAATTATCTTTCGCTGTTGAGCAACGTCTCCAGCTGATGTATCGTCTTCGCTGTCTCTGCCGGATTCTTGCTGAGAACAGCGGGAGCGAACTTGCCGACAACGGCATTGAGCTTCTTCAAGTTGCCCTCCTGTCCGTTACGGCGATAGAGCTGGCGGAGCTGCCATATCTTTTCGGCGTTCTGGAAGCCTTCCACAAGTCGCTCGAAGCGGATGCTTGGGCGCGGTCCGGGATAGATGCTGTATGTGTCACCGGCTGCCCAAGTGCGGAAACGTGTGTCGCGCAGCGGGTCTTCCGTCCAGCTGTTCACTGCCCAACGCAGATATCCGTCATAGTCTGCAGCTACCGCATGTACGCCAATCCATGCCGCTTCGGCAGGTGAGGAGAATGAGAATGTGCCGGGGAACGGCTCCGTGCAGCACGTGTAGTATGTGCTTATCTGTCCGCGTTCGCGACGTTGGCGCAGCACTTCGTCAGGGAATTTCTGTCCGTAGGGGATGGAGAGATAATAGAGATCCTGCTGTATCTCGTCATGATAGTTGCCCGCAAGCGTAATCTTGAAGTCTGGGTCGGCGTCCTTTATCACCTTGATGGCAGCCTTCATTGCCTCCATAGGGCGTTCGTCCATGGAGATGGCGGTGCGGCTGAACCATCCTTTCTGGCGCAGATGACGGGCGAAGTCGCGGAGGAAACCGCCCCAATAGGCAGCGTAGGCAGAGTCGCCCGGCTCGGCACGCACAAACTGTACGCGGTTTGTAGCCTCGTCATAATAGTCGAAACTGAGGTTCCATGGTATCATGGTGTAGCAGGAGATGAGCGCATCACGCATGCCAACCTCTTCCGTCATAAACTCCACCCACTTGTCGAATACTGCATAGCTGTACGTCCACGTACCGTCGATGTGGCGGATGCGCGTCACCATGCTGTCGTACGGGTCGAAGGTCTGACCGTTCCACGGCTTGTGCATGATGGAAGCCGTGATGGCTTGCTGTCCGGCGTCAGCCAGCATGCGCATGATGGGCAGCATGGCGTCCAGGTGTTCGCGGCTCCATGGCTCCACGCCATAATAGCGAGCCACGGCGTAAGGGTTCTGCCAAAGGTCGATATTGAGGTGCCATTTCGACGGTTCGGTAAGCTCACGGTCCGTTACTTTCAGCTCTATCTTCAGCTTTTCGTCCTTCATTCCCTTGCCGCTTACGCATAATGTGCCCTCGTAAACGCCCGGCTTGGCGTCGCGCGGCACACGGATGTTGAGCCAGATGGGTTGTGTAGAGGTGCGCTTTACAGCCAATTTCTTGTTGATGTCGAGCACGTCAGCTACAAGTGACGAATCCCAATCAGCCTTATTGTCGCGACAACCGCAGCCTCCTTTTCCGTCTTTATTGAGCTCGTCGGTCATGACGTATCGCACGAAATAAGGCTGGGCGTTATCTGACTTTATCACGCCTCCCTTGGCAGATCGGAGGTCTGAGACGCTGAGGCTGACGTTGTCAAGGTCGCGAAGCGTATAGATGACAGCCTGTGCGTTGATACGTTCGCCGCGCCAAGCCGACTTTCGGAGCGTGCGCGAAGCCGACAATGCGGTCGGGACTGCATGTTTGCCATAGCGTACGTCGGTGGAAGCCCATGCCGTACGAACGCTGTCGCGTCCCATACTACGTGTCCAAAGCTCGATGGGGTCGTGCGGCTTTGGGTCGGCAAGCTCCTCGTATTGTCCTAAAGGCTTGGCTCCCTTGTTGTGTTTCTGCGCATTCGTGGCGAGAGGCGAGATTATGGATGTGGCTAAAAATAATGTAAGCAGCAAGAGTCGTGCGTTATTTATTCTCATATCTCTTTATTATTATATGTCTATACGTTTGTTTTACTTCACCATTATCTTCTTTCCTTCCACCACATACACGCCCTTGTCGAGGCGGATGTCCTTATTGCCCTGCACCATGCCTCGGAAAGCCGTGCGTCCGGCTATGTCGCTGATGGTAACGATGCGCTCTTCGGGCGTTACTATGCGGATGCCGCCGTCCGTGGCAAAGGCGTCCACGTTGCGGAGGTTGTCCGTATTGATGTTGCCGATGGCTGTTGAGGGTGGGAGAGTGGCGCTTTGTCCGTCCTTCTGATACAGTCGTACATAATCGAAGAAGGTCTCGTACGTGAACGAAACGTCACACGGACGTGCCCACGAGCCGTCGCCAACACTCTGATTGAGGATAAGATAGAAAGGCTTGTCGAAGGGCCACTGTCCCTTGCTGAGCAGGTCAGCGTTCTTCGACTTTGCGTAAGCGAACACCTTCACGCCGTCAACGAACCATGAGAGAAGCTCCGGCTCCCATTCCATAGCTATGACATGATAGTCAGCAGCATTGGTGTAAACGCCACCGGAGTTAGGCTTTGCCTGATTGAGGTCGTAAGTAACGTGTGTGTGAACGGTGTGATAAGTGCGTCCGTCAGCGTCAATCTGTTCCCAAAGGTCAATCTCACCGCACGTCGGCCATCCTGCCGAACCGTCCTGTGGCATCATCCAGAAGGCGGGGAAGTTGCCCGTATGCGGCGTAGTGCGCAGTCGTCCCTCGATGCGACCGTATGTAAAGTTCATCTTGCCTGCGCTTTCCACGGCACCGCTTATCATGTCCACGTCGCCTTCCTCGTCGATGTCATTGGCTATGCAGCGTGTCACGAGATTGCCGTCCTTGATGTAAGCCGTGCGTTCCTGACCCTCTTTGGTCTGCGCTGTGAAGCGTTTCCATGTGGGATTCTCGCGTGAGCAGCGGCTCCAGTTGGCTTCGTTCGGCATCGAACCGTCCTCGCCGTTGAATTCATCGGCGAACACCAGCTTGTATTCCTCCGTTCCGTCCGGCTCGAACACCGCCGTTACCATTACGTCGCCGTCTACGTTCTTGCCGTCGATGGTGAATGTTTCGTCCGCTTCAGCGTCCGTCACGTCATACTCGTCCCACTGCTTCACGCCGTCAACGTATTGTCCGCCCTTGATGTTCTGTCCGTGGCGCACCTTCACGCCCTTCAGCTGATAACCCTCAGCAGGAGCCACCGGCATAAGATAGATGGGCTTGCCCTTTGCCACTGTGGTCGGTACGCCCGAAAAGTCGTCGCCAACTATGTGTCCGCCGATGGCGTTAATTTCCAGTTTTACGTTGTCAGACTGAGCCAATACGGGCGAGACTGCTGACATTGCGCTTATGCACAATGCTATGGGTAAGATGTGATTCTGTTTCATGATTAGTTTTTATATGTATAAGTAATGTTTATGTAAAGGTAAGGTTATTTATCCGGTTGACAAAGGAAAACCTTGTTTTGTGATTCTTTTTTTAAGTTATGGCGTATTTTTATAAAGCTAAACGACTGAAAATCTAAAAATTAATGTAATTTTGTGTACTGATAGGTTGATATAAAAATATTTCAGAAATACATTTACCGATATGACTAATCTCCTTTTGTTACAATACACTTGCTTTCTTGTGTCACTGTTGTTAGCGCCTATAATAATAGTGTCGTATTTCATACAGGAAGGTACAAATCGCAGATATGAGCGTTCCCGATGGATGCTGGTCACTGCCGTACTCCTTCTTGCTCTCCATTATTTTCTTCAGATGCGCTTTTCCATCCGTGCCACCACCGACACAGGGGCCACGGTGGTGAACATCCTCTTCTATACTCCCGCTGCCTTTCTCTTCTCCGGCTCCGTGCTTGGGCTTGAAGGCGACCTCGGCGATTCCGTAGCTATGTGTTGTTCGGAGCCATGTGTACCTTTCTCATACTATTGCTGTTTTTAATAGGGTGGCTGAGAAACGGCTGTCTGGAGATGCCATACGTGCAACCCATAATGCATGCAGTGTACTTCGTGGTAATGACCGTGTTTGTGCTTGTTCCGTGGAAGGCTATAAGGCGTAGCCGTAAGAGGGTCATCAACGAGACCGGTGGCGATATCGTACCATACAAGCGCTCTGTCGGCTCTGCCTATCTGCTGATGAGCACCACATTGTCCGTGCTTGTCATTGCGATAGTCTGGCGACCGTTGCTTTTTATTATAGCTCCGTTCGGACTCTTTGCTATCTTCTTTTACGTCCTCTGCTTCGTCTATCTCGGTTTCGGAATGGCGTCCATCAGGGACGTGCTCGATGAGGATGTGTCGGGTGAAGAATCGTGCGGAGCTGATGATGATTCGGACAATAAGGAGAAAGAATCTGTGCTTTACCCTGCAGAAATGGCGGAGAAGGTGGGTATGGCATTAGATAAATGGGTGAAGGAAGGCGGTTATCGCGACTCGAGTACTAATATCTCAAAGGTTTCGCGCGAGGTTTTTCTTTCGCGTCGCGAACTGAGCGAGTATTTCGACCTGCATCTTAATTCCACCTTCCGTATCTGGCTTTCCGACATCCGACTGGCGGAAGCGCAGAAGATGATAGCTGCGCATCCGGAATACAGCAATGATACAATCTCCTCTTCCTGCGGCTTTTCGTCACGTAGCCAGCTCTACAAAATCTTCAGCGACAAGCTCGGAATGTCGCCAAAGCAGTGGAGAGAAAAGTTAGGTATGGAGGAACAAAAGGGGCAAAATTCGTATGAAGACGAGTGAAAAATACCCTTAGTTGTCCGATTTGATAGGAATCAGACACCTAAATCAAGGGAATCGGACACATACATATAGGAATCGGACACTTTTTTACGAATTTTTTCTATATCTTTGTAATATTAAAAGTGTGGGGTTCCATACTTTTTCATCAACCTATTAATTTCAAAAGCACGAATAGATTGAGAGAATAATATGGGCATATTTCCAGTAAGCAGAACAGAAAGTAGACAGTAATATGTACAGATGTTACAAATAATAAATCATACAAGTAATGCCCATAACGAAACCGATAAGATTTTTAAAAAGGCTGCAGCAAGTGATTGCCGCAGCCTTTTATTGTATATGGATTAGCTTCTTCTTAAATTCCGATAACTTCCATATTGACCTCTTGTTTCCTTTTTCTTTTATTCTCCGACGAGCGTTATTCCGTTGTCGGAGATGGTAATGAGTCGGCGCTTATACAGGTCGCCCACCGCACGCTTATACACCTTCTTGCTCACTTGGAAGCGATGCTTGATGTCCTCAGCGTCGCTCTTGTCGCCAAGGTCGCAGTGTCCGCCGTTGTCGCGCAGATACTGTAGGAGCGTTTCGGAGAAGTCGAGTGTCTGCTGGCGGCCAGTCGGCTGCAGCGTCACGTCAATCTTTCCGTCTGGACGAACCGTAGAGATATATCCCTTTACGCGGTCGCCCGTATGCAGATAGCGGAACACCTGGTCTTCGTATACCAGTCCGGGGTAACAGTTATCAATGATGACCTTGAATCCCATCTCCGTCTTCTGCCACACCAGAAGGTCTACTTCCTGACCGTTCTTGTAGTAGGGATGGCGTTCGCTGAAGTAGCGCTCCACCTTTGCTGAAGCCACGATGCGATAGCTGTCCTCGTCGATATGTACGTGTACGATGTATTTCTCGCCCTTCTGCATACGCATTTTCTGTTCGCGGAACGGACAGAAAAGGTCCTTCATGAGGCCCCAATTGAGGAACGCGCCGTACTCGTTCACCCACGCTACCTCAAGGTAAGCGAAGTCGCCCACCTTGCAAAGCGGATGCTCCGTGGTGGCAACCGGACGTTCGTCCTGATCAAGATAGACAAACACCTCCAGTTCGTCGCCGGGCTTGACGCCCTCTGGTACGTAACGTGACGGCATCAGAATCTCTCCCTCGTCGCCGCCGTCGAGATAAATTCCGAAGTCAACTTCCTTGACTACGGTCATCTTATTGTAATCTCCAAGTTTTATCATATAATATATGTTAGGGTGATTATTGTATTATTCTGAAATTTCAGATGAATCTGACTGTTCCTTCTCGGTCTCTGCCGCCTTCTCCGGCTCCACGATGCGTCCGTCCACGATGTGAATGGTGCGGTCGGTGATGGAGGCGAGGTGTTCGTCGTGTGTGACGATGACGAAGGTCTGTCCGAACTTGTCGCGCAAATCGAAGAACAGCTGGTGGAGTTCCGCCTTGTTCTTCGAGTCGAGCGAACCTGAAGGCTCGTCAGCGAATACCACGGCAGGATTGTTTACGAGAGCGCGAGCCACTGCCACACGCTGCTTCTCGCCGCCTGAAAGTTCTGCGGGCTTGTGAGAAGCGCGGTCTGCCAGTCCCATAAACTCCAGCAGTTCCATGGCGCGTTCCTTGGCTTCCTTCGGGTTCTTGCCTCCGATGTATGCGGGGATGGTGATGTTCTCCAGCGCCGTAAACTCTGGCAGAAGCTGATGAAACTGGAACACGAAGCCGATATGACCGTTGCGGAACTTGCTCAGCTCTGACGAACTCAGCTTTCCTACGTCCACACCGTCCACCATAATGGATCCGCTGTCCGCCTTGTCGAGTGTGCCCATTATCTGCAGCAGCGTGGTCTTGCCGGCACCGCTCGGTCCGACAATGCTTACCACCTCGCCCTTGTTGATATGCAGATCGATGCCCTTGAGCACCTGGAGGGAGCCGAAACTCTTGGTTATGTTCTTTATGTCTATCATAATTTTCCTCGGATGTTAATGTTTTGTCAGTTTATATAGCTTTCTTCTTACCCACGTTATCTTTCTGCCAACCCACTTGTGCATGGTCTCGTACAGGCTCATGTCCTCGGTATGCTGCGACTGTGCGAAGGTCATCTCCTCCATTGCGTCGCCGTGCTGGTCGGGGAAGATAATCATGATGTTCTTTCCGGAGAAGTGGTTCTGTATCTCGTCGGGCAGTCGTTCCAAGGCGTTCTTGTGCGACACGGTGCCCTTACGCGCCGTCACGACAATGAAGAGATGGTCGTCTGATATGGACGAGGCTATCTGTGGCATCTCCACCCAATGATCCATACGTCTCAGCGATACGCGTATGGCGGAATGGCGGTTGCGGATGTATTGCTCGATGAGGGGCAGCACGTCGTCGCGACCGTAGAACTCGGTCTGGCACTCCATGTTTATGGCGAGACGGCAGACACGCTCCAGCCAGCGATAGAAGCCCGGCTCGAACTGTGCCCTCGACGGAACTGCCACGTGTATGCGGCGTATGGTGGAGAGGGG
>OLPC01002333.1_pt1 | contig 14405 bp, 9 predicted proteins | sample 1672341 | NCBI WGS metagenome assembly OLPC01 (sample SAMEA3136673, study PRJEB25190) | human gut metagenome | reverse complement strand
CCTCATAATACTGATTCTTGTTTGCCTTCATGAGCTCCGGTTCTTTGAATCTCTTCGCCATAGGAACCTTTGATCGGTTGAACTTGGCGTCCGGATCGGTCTCCGGCGACCAGTTCCTGATGTCCTCGGGATGCCAGCATCCGCCGTAAGGCTGCTGTGCATTGGCACCCGTTGCCGCCATAAGCGACAGGAAAGTCATTACAAGTAGTTTTTTGATCTTCATAAAAATAAAAGATTAGTTATAAGTTATTATGTTGTTAAAATGTTGGTTTTTATTCCCGGTCTTTAGCACTACGATGTGCGGAATGGGCTTTTCCGCCTTTTATTAACCTAAACAACGCCATATGGGAAAACACTTACCCCCATATGATATTTTTTTGAAAAGAATGCAAATTCATGCGTAAAACACCTTAAAAAGACTGTCCGGACAGCAGAAAAACGGTTTTACGCACACGCAACGGCGGTGTGAGGAAACGAAAAAGGGGACCGCGCACCGCCAAGGCGAACAGTCCCCAATGAATTGACTAAAAATGACAGGTTCTTTAACAACGCCTGCTAACGTTGTTTATCTTTGCCGTATCATGACTCCGTAAACAAACGGGGCACACGGCAATCGTATTTCCTCACACCACAGGAAGGACTCCCCTGACACGGTCGTCGAACGCTGACAGGGCGGCTGTGGCACCGCTGCCCATGGCGATGACTATCTGCTTGAACGGCACGTCAGCCACATCACCGGCTGCATACACACCCGGAACAGATGTCCTGCCGGCTCCGTCGGTGACGATCTCGCCGCGTCTGTTCACCTCCACGCTGTCCTTGAACGGTCCGGAGGCGGGCACAAGTCCTATCTGGACAAACACACCGTCGAGACGGATGGTCGATTCCTCACCGGTGGTGAGGTCGCGCACGTCGATGGCTGTGACTTTATTGCCGTCGCCCACCACACGTACTGTCTGTCGAGACGTAAGTATCTCTACGTTGGAGAGGCTGCGCGCCTTCTCCTGAAGCACGGTATCGGCACGCAGCTCGGACGCAAACTCGAGCACGGTGACACGGCTGCATATGCCGGCAAGGTCGATGGCGGCTTCTATTCCGGAGTTTCCGCCGCCGATGACGGCTACATGGCGGTCCTTATAGAACGGTCCGTCGCAATGAGGACAGAAGGCTACGCCATGACCGATGTGCTCCGCCTCGCCCTCGACACCGAGCCTGCGCCACGACGCTCCGGTGGCTATTATCACGGCTGGAGCGACAAACGACTCGCCACCCTTTGCCTCCACGACCTTCAGCGGACCGGAGAAGTCGGTGCCTTCCACGCTCCGGTTTGCATAGACATCTACCGGATAGGCTCCGAGATGCTCGCCAAGGGCTGCCGCAAGTGACGCTCCCGTGGTGGAGGGAACGGAGATAAGATTCTCTATACCCACCGTGTCGTTGACCTGACCTCCTATCCGTCCGGCGACCAAAGCCACACTGAGACCCTTGCGGGCGGAGTAGATGGCTGCGGAAGCTCCTGCCGGACCGCCGCCCACAACAACGACGTCGTAACGGTGTTCCACCGGTTCGGCGGCTTCGACAGCCGAAGAACCATACTTGGACTCAAGCTCGTCGAGCAGCACACCAAGGTCTCCACGACCTACATGGAGCAACTGTCCGTCGGCATAAACAGCCGGAACGCCTTGTATGCCGAGCGAGGACACCTCGTCCTGCCACAGTGCGCCGTCCACAATCTCGTGCTCCACATCGCCTCCGAGAAGCGTTATGACATTGAGAGCCTGCACCACATCGGGACAGTTTGTGCACGAGAGCGACATGTATGTGCGCAGTCTTACAGGTCCGTCCAATGCTTTTATGCGGGCGGCAATGGCTGCGTCGGGCAGGTTCTTGCCTTTTCCGTCCGCATTGAGAATGGCAAGCAGCAGCGACGTAAACTCATGTCCGCCGGGTATGCCGCGGAAGGTGATGCCGGTGTCGGCACCGTCTTTTACGATTGAAAACTCCAGTCTGCCTCCGTCCTCCTGCACTTTCTCCAGCTCAAGCATAGGAGAGGTCGAGCAGAAGTCGGCGAGAAACGAGCTCAGCTCATCCGCTTTCTCATGTCCGGACGACACCGTCGCGCGCAACACATAGTGCGACTTAAGTCCGGAAAACAGACTCTTCACCTGTTCAAGAATATCTTTGTCAAGCATTTTTTCATCCTTTCTATATACAGATGACGTTTTTGTCGGCAAGCCGTCAACGCTTTTCAGTGTCGTCATGCACATTTGGGCGTTCAACAGAAAAATGCGTCCTGACGGTCGTCAGCTTCAGAAACACATCGGGTTGACAGCCGACCTGCCATCTACATTATTATATTTATACGTTATATATATTGCCGGACACACAGTTATCGTGCCTGTGCCATGTCACAGAACCGTAACAGCCGGTGTGCCCGAAACCGCAGACTGCCGTACGGAAGAACATTGTGCCTCGCACCATATAGCCTCATCCGCATCGGCATAAGGCATATCCGATGCATAGGAAATTCCCCGCCCGTCCGGTAAAAGGGCTTTTACAAATGGGAGCCTGAAGAGCCTTACGGCTCCAAAGGCTCCCATCGCTATGGCTTGAACACGCATAAGTGACCTCCACCGGAAGGGAGGCACGGCTGCACTCAATCAGAGTTTGCCCACGAGGTCGATACTCGGCTTGAGCGTCTCTCCGCCTTCTCTCCACTTGGCAGGGCACACCTCGCCTGCGTGAGTGGCTACAAACTGGGCAGCCTCAACCTTGCGCAGCAACTCGTCAGCGTTTCTGCCAATGCTGTTATCCTGTATCTCTGCTACCTTAACGAGTCCTTCCGGATTTACAAGGAACGTTCCGCGGTAAGCCACGCCCTCATCTTCCTTCATCACACCAAAGCCGCGGCTGAGCACGCCTGTGGGGTCGGCAAGCATCGTGTACTTTATTTTCTTGATGCTGTCGGAGGCGTCATGCCATGCCTTGTGCACGAAGTGGCTGTCTGTGCTTACCGAGAACACCTCTACGCCAAGCTCTTTCAGACGGTCGTATTTCTCTGCCAGGTCAACCAGCTCAGTCGGGCACACGAAAGTGAAGTCGGCTGGATAGAAGAAGAAAAGAGCCCACTTGCCTTTCAGGTCTTCACTGCTTACTGTCTTGAACTCTCCGTTCTGGAATGCCTGCACCTTGAACTCAGGCATCTGTGCGTTGATTATTGATTCCATATCGTATATGTTTTACTTGTTAATTATTATATTTATTTATTATCACTATGTCTTCTTTTTTACACTGCAAAGATAGTATCATGACTCATGAAAGACAAACAGAATGTGTCTATCACACGATAGACAATATCAATATATTATATATATATCATTGTGAATCAATGTATTAAAGACAGATACAGACAGTATTCAAAATTCTCTAAGTTCCTCTGATGACATCGCGGTGTAATGACGGCAGACGTGTTTCCTTCAACAGAATACCCAAATGGCACACAACAGACCTGCAAATGATAGCGCACGGATGTATGCGGGATGCCGGAACATGAATCGTGCGAAGTGGCATCATCATGGCGAAAAATGATTTTATGAGAATGAAAAAGGCGGTATGAGGCTCGATTGTCAGGCAGAATGAGTAAGTTTGCAGTAAAAACAAAACACAGCAACTACAAATATGACACTTCAACAGATGGAATACATTGTGGCAGTCTACCGTCTGCGACACTTCGCCAAGGCTGCCGAGCACTGCGGAGTAACACAACCTACACTCAGCTCAATGATACAGAAGCTTGAAGACGAACTGGGTCTGAGAATCTTCGACCGCAGCTCGCAGCCCGTATCGCCCACTCCGGCAGGCCGCCTCGTGGTGGAACAGGCATGGCGGGTACTGGTAAGAGCCAACAAGATAAAAGACATTGTGGCAGAGGCGAAAAGGTCTACAAGAGGTCAGTTCAGGCTTGGCATACTGCCGACAATCGCTCCTTATCTTCTCCCGAGATTCTTTCCGAGACTTCTCGCCGAGCATCCCGAGACCGACGTACGTATATCTGAGATGAAGACCGAAGCCGTAAAGGCGGCTCTGGCACGCGGTGAACTGGACGCAGCAATAGTAGCCGACATCGACGGATTGGACCATTTCGACATGACGGAACTTTATTTTGAGCAGTTCGTGGCATATGTTTCGGCAAACGACGTGCTCGCATCCACAAGCCCGGTGCGCTCGTCCGACCTTACAGACAGCTTTCTCTGGCTCCTTGACGAGGGACATTGCTTCCGCGACCAGATAGTGAGATTCTGCGGAATAAAGGACGGACAGACCTCAAAGAATGTCTATTCGCTCGGCAGCATAGAGACCTTCATGCGTATGGTGGAGGGCGGACGGGGCATCACATTCATACCTGAGCTCGCACTGTATCAGCTTTCCGAAAGCCAGCGCGCACTCGTACACCCGTTCGCTATACCCATACCGACGCGCAGGATAGTGCTTCTCACCACCCGCACATTCGTGCGCCACTCCATGAAAAAGCTCATAACAGACTGCGTGAGGGCTTCCGTTCCGCAACAAATGCTGAAAATGAACAACACCGAACAGCGCGTGTGACGGCACAATACGGCAGGAACGATTGCGCAGTACGGAAGAAGATGCAATGTAATACCACAAGAGCTACCGCGCCAAACGGCATGAGCCGTCACACCATAACAGCCATTCCGCAATACGGAAGAGAACCCGATGCAATACAGAAACTCATGTCAGGCATGTCCGTTCATACCGGACGCCTGCATGAGAATACAAAAAAATGAGGGACAAACTTTCAAAACAAGCTCGTCCCTCCCGAATTAATAACACTAAAAGAACCGTACTATTACAATTACTTCATTATTGTTGATGATGTTGAAGCCGTTGTTCTGAAATTGTCAGGCTGCTGTCTGTTGCCGCTGCCGTCATTGGTATCGGCGACATCCCACCATAGTCTGGTGCCCTGAGTATTTGCTGCCTTGAGCCCGTCATGCTCATTGAAATACTTGTTAGAGCTCTCGCTGTTAGGATAAAGCAGACGTTTTATCATCTTACCCTCGGGCACATCGCCTCCCGACAGGTTGGTGAGCTGGTTTGCCAGAGCAGGATAGTCGGTGCGTCGGAAATCAGCCCAGCCCTCATTACCGTTGGGGAAGACAGCCATCCACTTCTGGGTGATGATGGCTTCGAGAATCTTCTCCCTGTCGCCGCTGCTGAAAGTGCCGTCGTTAAGAGCCTTCAGACCGCTGATGTACGACTGCGCCGCCTCCTTGCCTATCTCATAATAGTCCATCGAAGCCTGCACTCCCGCGCGGAAATATCCCTCGGCGTCCATTGTCAGATCCTGTCCTTTCCAACCGCGCAGAGCAGCCTCAGCCTTGAGGAAGAGCGACTCCGAATAGCCCAGCCATACGGTGGGACGCGCGTAGTTGAACCAGAAATCCTTGTTAAGAGTCTTTGAAGCAGGCTTCGGCTGTGTGCGAGTGATGCTGTAATTGAGTATGCCCATGTCGATAAGAGGAGCCAGCGCGCCACGCTTGCAGCCCGCGAAGTCCTCACGAAGGCTTTCCTCTCCGGCGGCGATTGACGTGGAAGTCATCTTCGCGCGATACCAGCACACGAGACATCTCGGGTCGATTGTCTTCTCCTCAAAGCCGTTACGTCCCTTCTTTATCTTATATGTGCCGCCTCCGGTACTTAGGTTACGGTACATCTGTTCGAGGTCCCATGACATCACACTCTCGCCTCCGTATGCCACAGAACACATCGCGAGGACATTCTCATCGCCTCCCGAGTCGTTGCCGCCCATTTCCGTCGGAGCATATCTCGGCACCGTCTGCATGTTGTCCGCGTTGCTCCGCATGAGTCCGTACTTGTTGTTCAGCGCGTTCTCAGCCTCCTGCCGCGCCCTTTCGGGAGCCACGTTCGATATGCGGAGAGCCATGCGCAGACGCAGCGTATTGGCAAAGCGGAGCCACTTCCTCACGTCACCGAAGTAGCAGATGTCGTCGCGGTCTATCCTGTACTGCGACGCGTCGTCCGGCTTAATGCTGTCAACAGCCTGCTCGAGCATTCTGAACATGGCGTCGTACACCTCCTCCTGAGAGTCGTACTTCACGTTGTTTGTCTCCGGAATGCGTGCCTGCGCATATTCGCGGAAAGGCATCGCGCCGTATGTGTCGGTATTTGCCAGGGCGAGGAACACATAATATATACGTGTGATATAGAACATGTTCTTATATCGTCCCGGGTTGTCGTTGAACCGGTAAGCCCTCAACAGCGTGCGGTATTCGGAGCTTCTCTCGTTGTAGAAGTGCGCCCACCTCTGTCCCGACCATCCGTCGCCGTAGCTGTAGTCGGGCGTCTTCATGGAGTGCTTCGGCTGGTTGTTAGCCACATAACCGGCATAAATGTCATGGCTGAGGTTGGTTGTTATCTGGTAATCATTGTAATATCCCTCATAAAGGAAGTTACGGAATGTAGCCGGAGCATCAGCCAACGCGGTCTTGAGTGCGGCGGAGTCTTCCTTGCTCACGGTGAAGTTGATGTTCACATCGGCATATTTCGTGTTGTCCTCACCGGTATTATCCTTATCCCCTCCAGCACCTGTGTTGTCCTCTATTTCGTAAGGATTATGGCTCATTTCGTCGAGATCATAGCACGAGCATACCGTGCATGCCACGGCAAATGCCAGAAATCCGTTGAATATAGTATTGCGTTTCATTGTTGTTTTGAGTTTTAAGAATTGCTTTTTGCTTCTTTATTATGCATTGGTAAAGTGTATCGCCACAGACTAATGTCATTCTCCGCCGTCAGAATCCGAGGTTTACGGAGAAGCCGAACGTGCGGGTGTAAGGCACAGCCATATAGTCGAGAGCCTGTGAGAACATTGTCGTGTCATATCCGCCGTCGGGGTTTCCCGGTGTGTGTTTCATAAGGAAGCACAGGTTGCGTGCCACGAACGACATCCTGAGCGACGTGAGCGGAGTGCGTCTGAGCACCGACTGCGGGAACGCATAGCCAACGGACAGCTCCTTGAGTTTTATGTACGACGCATCGTGTACGAACGCCTCGGCATATCCTCTCTGCGATTTGTACAGTCCGATGGTGGAATAATAAGACTGCGCACTTACCGGAATGTCGTTCGGCGTGCCGTCTTCCTTCACTCCGGGAACAACGAGCCAGTAGTCCTTGACACCGTTCACCTCCTTGAACTCGCCTCGGTAAGCAGTGCGCTCCGACGTTCCCACAGCTGTAGCCATACCTTCCGACACCGACACCACATCACCTCCGAACTTCATGTCGAACATAGCCGTGATGCTGAAGCCCTTGTATGTGAGCGTGGGAGTGACAGACATGAGCAGGTCGGGCTGTATGTTTCCGATGGGATGGTCGAGCAGCCAGCGTTCCAGATTGCCGTTTCCGCTCTCCGGCTGCGGCAGACCGTCCGCTCCGACAACGATGTTTCCTTTTGCGTCACGCTTCATGAGGTTGTTGGCGTAGATGTCTCCGAGCTTTCCTCCAGCCACGGCTCCCACCTTTACAGGCATGTTCGGGTCGCCGTTGAAATACACTCTGTTCACCCCGTCGGCAAGCTCTTTCACCGTAGAACGGTTGTGCGCGATGTTCATTGTCAGGTCGAACGTAAGGTCTTTCGTCTTCAACGGTGTGCCGTAAAGCATAAGCTCCACGCCCGAGTTGGTTATCTTGCCCGCATTCACCCACTGCTGTGTCCACGGCGCGGAGGCGTCCACGAGCATCGCCTGGTTCTTCGTGCTGTTATAATAATATGTGAAGTCGAAGCCGAGACGGTTGTCCAGGAACTTCATGTCGAGTCCCGCCTCATACGAAGTCTTTATCTCCGGCTTGAGGTTACGGTTCATCATGATTGTGTTGACAACCGGTTTGCGCGTGCCCATGTCAAACTTGAACTTGCGCGTGTTGTACAGGCTGTATGGCGAGGGGTCCTTGCCCACCTGTGCGGCTGACAGGCGCAGCTTTGTGAACGTGACCCACTTGGGCAGCGGTTTGCCTATGGAGCGCATGAAGTCGGAGAACACATAGCTCACGCTTGCCGACGGATAGAAGAACGAGTTGTTCTTCGCCGGCAGTGTGGACGACCAGTCGTTGCGCGCCGTGAGGTCGAGAGAGAGATACTCGTCGTATGCTATCTGCGCCGAGCCGAATACGGAATACATCGCGCGTTTGTGTCCGTCGTTGTCGCCGGAGACCAGGCGGTAGCCTGTGTTGAATATCCAGTTGTCCTTGTCGAGCATGTTCTCCACACCCACATTGAGCATTTCGTAGTTCAGATACATTATGTTCGAACCCACGGTATAGCCGAGACGCAGTTTAGGAGTAATAGGGGTGTCTCCCATGAAAAGAAACTGTATGTTGTGCTCGAAGTGGTTCTCCTCGCCCCTCTGCATGTTGTCGTTGGTCAGCATGTCCTGCCAGCTCTGCTCGGGAGTGCTTATCGCCTGGTCGCCCAGACCGAGATCGCTTGTCTGTATGCGCGTGCGATAATAGTCGAAAGAATATTTGGCGTTGAACTTCAGCCAGTCTGTCAGATTTAGGTTTGCCGAATAATATCCGAACACTCTCCATCTCTCGTCAGAGTTACGGAACCGGTGACGGACGTAATACGGGTTGGAATACTGCTGGTCCGGACCGAACCAGTTCTGGTGAAGACGCTCTGCGGAGGTGTAGTTTGAGGCAAGATCGCTCAGCCGGACGTTGCCCGGGATGAGCAGAAGCTGCGCCACCTCACCGTTGAGACCGGTGTAAGGGCGGTTCTCCGCCTTCATGTGTGAGAGCGATATCTTGCCGTCGAGCGACAGCCGGTCGTTTATCACCGCTCCGGCATTGAGGTCGGTTGTCAGCTTGTCGAGGGTCTCGTCCTTGAACAGACCGTTGTTTCCGTTGAAACCGACAGACACGCGGAAGTGCGACTTCTCGGTGGTGTTGCCGAGCGCGACGGTGTGAAACTGCGAGAAACCTGTCTTGAAATAGTCCTTCAGTTTGTCTCCATAATATTTATAAGGTATCTTTTCGCCGAGCCACGACGGTTCGAGATGGCCGTCAAGAGCCGGACCGAAGGAAAGCTCGCCGGTAAGTGCCGTAGGGTTGTTTTCGTCATCATAGATGTATACAGTCTTCCCGTTAGAGCCCTGACCGTACTTTTTCTGCATCTTGATGGTCTCAGCCGCCTCACTCCAAGTGAAGTTGCCGCTGTATGATATGCCGAAGCCCTGCTTGTGAGAGCCCTTCTTCGTCGTGACGAGAATAACTCCGTTGCCCGCCCGCGAGCCGTAGAGAGCCGCCGCGTTAGGACCTTTCAGAACAGACACCGACTCTATGTCCTCGGGGTTGATGTCGAACGATGTGCCTCCGCGGTCGTATCCTCCGTATGCCGAGGCGTCTGATGTCTGGTCGTCGGTGAACGGCACTCCGTCGACAATCCACAACGGCTGGTTGTTGTCAGTGAGCGAGGAGTTGCCTCGGATGGTTATCTTCGTAGAGCCGCCCAAGCCCGTGTTTGCCGTGTTCATCTGCAGACCTGCCACCTTACCTTCAAGCGCGCCCGTGACCGAAGGGTCTCCGGTGGTGTTGAGCGCGTCGCTCTTGATGTCCTGGACAGAATATCCCAGCATCTTCTTCTCGCGCTTTATGCCGAGCGCGGTCACCACAACCTCGTCGATGGACTGCGAGTCGAGCACCATCATGGCGTTCACCACGCTGTTCTTTCCAGCCACTATCTCCTGTGGCTTATAGCCGAGATAGGTGAACTGCGCCACCGGATTCTCAGCGTCGGTCATCACCGTGTAGTTTCCGTCCATGTCGGTCACGGCACGGTCTGTGGTGCCTTTTATCGTGACACTCGCGCCTATCAGCGGCTCGCCGTTCTCGTCGAGGATGCGTCCGGTTATCTTTCTTTTCTCCCTGCCGCGCCTTGTCTGCTGCCGGGGCAGCTGCGCCCGTTTGAGGTAAACCACCTTGTCGTCCACCTTGAACGTCACGCCCTTGTCCTTGAGCAGCTGCGCGAGCACCTTCTCGAGAGCCGCGTCCTTCACGTTGATTGCCTTCACGCGCATGTCGGAGAGGTCGTCGTCATAGAAGAACTTGAATTCCGACTGTGCCTGGATTTTCTTTATCACCACACCCAGAGTGGTGTTAGGGGTGTTCAGAGTAACCTGAGCAAACATTCCCTGCATAGGTACGGCTGCGAACATGAGTGTCATCACTCCCCGCGCCATACGCTTTCTCCACTGATTACTGTTGTCCATAAATAATTGTTCAGCTATTTTTTAGTTTTTAATTATCTTGTGGGAAGTCTTTACATAAGGCAAGATTCGGCTCGGCAGTATCAAGAACGGCAAAACTGCGTTTTCCGTTCTTGATGTTGCACTCGCCTCGCATTGCCTTTAAATAAGACAAACTTCGGCTCGGCAGTATCAGGAACGGTAAAACTGCGTTTTCCCTTCTTGCTGTTGCACTCGCCTCGAGTTGCCTTTGGTATTAGAACAATGAATTTTGTAAAAACACTTAAACGTAATGTTGTTTTTTTTAAAAAAAATTATCCTACCGCCATTCTCCCGTCTCCGCAAGGCGCGCATAAACCGTCAGGACCGCCACAGCGGGGCTTGCTGTGACGGTCCTGAAGCGGTGTGTATGAGGTGCCGCGCGGCGCGTCTGCCGCTGTGTGCCACCGTCAGTCGGGCACGATGTATATCTTTCCGTTCTTCTTATGATAGTTCACAGGTATGGTGTTTCTCAACGATTCCAGCACACTGTCTATGCTGTTCCTGTGTATTATCTGTCCCGAATAGGTGTGGCTGTCGTCTATGGCGTCGTCCACCACCACCCTGACTCCGTAAAGTTTCTCGAGCGTTTCGGCTATATGGCGCACGTCGGCATTATAGAAAGGTATGAGACGGTTGTGCCATACGGCGTCGAGACGCACGTCGGCGTTCCTCACGGTGATGTGTCCCGAACCGTAATCCACGAACGCCTTCTGTCCGGGAAGCAGCATTACCTTGCCCGAGGAGCAGTGTTCGGTCACCTCGACCGAGCCTTCCATGAGGCTCACCTCGGCTATCCTGCGGTCGCTGTTGACGTTGAAGTCGAACACGGTGCCCAGTACCTTCACGTCCACCGGACCACCCGACACCACGAAAGGACGGCTCCTGTCCTTCGCCACCTCGAAGTAGCCCTCGCCCTGAAGCTCCACCCGGCGTTCAGCCTTGTCGAACTTCTTCGGGTATCTGAGCGACGAGCCGGCGTTGAGCCATACCCGTGTGCTGTCGGCAAGCGTCACCTCGCGCGGCGTGCTCGCCGATGCCTTCGCCACGACATACTCCGTCACGCCCAGCCTTTCCATTCCGCCGCCCAGCAGCCACATGCCCGCGCCCATCATGACGAGAACAACCGCCGCGGCGGCATAGCGCATAAGGCGCGCCATGACCGCCCTGCGTGAACGGGCACGGTCTATCCGCGCGTGCACGCCGGAGAGTGCCTTCTCCACCTCCCTGCCCGACATGGAGAGCCCGCTCAGCCTCCGGTGCATCTCCTCAAGCCTGAACAGCTCGGCTGCATTTTCCTCAGAAGCACTGATCCAGTCCCTCACTTCCTCAAGCTCCTGGTCGGAACAGCACCCTGTCAGAAACCTCATTATCACATTCTCGTCCGGTCTTTTCATTATGATATATTCTTCTTAAATGTCCAGTAAAATATAAAGTCTCTCACTTTTATAACAACTCTATTCATAAAAACACCTAATGAAAAAGTGAAAAAATATTACTGCCGCCGTAAGACACTCTCCCAGACGCTCTCTCAGAAAGCGCAGCGCGCGGTACATGTGTGCCTCCACCGTGCGCACGGACAGCTGCAGTTCCTCGGCTATGTCGTTGTTGTGCATGCCGTTGAGATAGCTCATCCGGAACACCTGCCGGCACTTTTCGGGCAGCATATTGATGGTGTCCTCTATCTTGCGGCGCAGTTCGGCATTCTCCATCCGGTGCAGCGGGTCGTCGTTAATGCCGCTGTAGTATTCCATACGCATGTTGTTTATGTCCTCTATAGCGGCGAGACGCCCGGCATCCACGTTGCGGCGTTTCAGCACATTAACCGACCTTGTGTACACGGCACGGTAAAGAAACCCTTCTATGTTGTCTTCGAGGTCTATCTCGTCCATCCGTCTCCACAGCCCGGCGAACACTTCCTCCACCACGTCGTCGGCATCGCTCTCGTCGGAAAGCAGACTGAGCGCGTAGAAATAGAGTCTGGAGTAAGTGCGGCGAAAGATGCTGTCAAACACTATGCTTTTGTTTTCACGCATGTCCACATCTCATTTTTATAATGCAAGAATTCTGCAAATATATAAAAAAATGTATGACACCGCCAAAATGCCGGCATCTTTTTTTCCAGCCTCCGGCACTCTTCTCCAATTGCATATTTATGCGTCGCGGTGCATAAATATGCATCGCCACATGCTCATTTTGCGCGTATTTGCGGGCGAAGGCGTCTCTGCCGCCGTATACGCGAGTCTCAGGCAGATGACGCCAACCGCCTTATTGTCAGCCAATTACGCCATACAGGCAGTCCTCACACGCCTCTCTTGCCTTACGGAAGAGCCCGTTTGGCGTCGCCGGAAAGGCTTTTCCGCACCGTCGCTGAGCCTCTTCCGTCATGCCGCGGAGGCTCTTCCGCAACCCCGAAAGCATGCGGAACGGGCTTTTCCGCATGCCGCCCGCCCTGCCGCACACCTTCGTCAAGGTCATGAAAGGGCGGAAAAGAGGCTTCCGGCGTTCTGTTTCGCGATTTTATTTTGTCAAAAACGAGTCAAGCGTAAAGCGTATATTTATGCGTTTCCACCGCTCCCCACACATTTGCGGCGATGTGCCCGAGCCTGCCGTTCCGTCGATCCCGACAAACGTCCGCCCTGCGGCATGAGCGCGGAAGGGCGGTGCGCGACCAATGTAACGGCACTGTCAAGAAAAGCATTTGCCTGATGGAATCTTAAAACATGCCCATGGCAGGACAGCGTAACCATGTACGCATCGACACCACTGTGACATGCAAATATACTAAAAAAAACGCCTCATAAAAAGCATTCCGCCACATGCTTGTGCGGAAAAACAGTAATGACGGCAGGAAAAAGACACTCATCCGACGTCTTTATGACACAATACCGTTTTACTCATACATTCATCTTAATTAACAACAAAATAACAACATTTACATAGTCTATGCCAAAAAACACATACATTTTCTTTGTTTTTAACTTTGATTTGTTTATCTTTGCTACCGATTCAGTTAGCCCGTAATGGGCTGGTGGGTTAATTTTGTCAGAAAAAAAGGACGTTTACGAACGCTGTCTTCTGCGTACAAACTTCGCAAACTTGCACGACAATCAGGAAGAGGCGGCAACGGAACGTCCACGACGGGTGTATTTTCACTCAATTGACACGGGCGTGAGCCCGTGTCGTGCGAGAGTAAATATATCACGACGTGGGCTAACTGCGTTGCTTATCCCTGATTAAGGCATTGCGAAGGCCGGTACGCAGGATAAGCGAGGAGTAGATTTTCCCACGTCTTTTTTATTCCAGGCAATCTTTCTATCTCAAACTCTGATAACTTAACGTATGCTGTCATGCACGGCACACGGCAAAGGACAAACAACAGCCTAACTACAACAAAACATCTGAGATATGACACTGACGGACTACCATGCCACAAAAGACATCATCGACTGCGGTGACGAGCAATCCATGAGACTGCTTTTCATCACACTGAATCCGCGTCTTTGCAAATTCGCCGAGAAATTCGTGAAAGACGAAGATCTCGCAAAAGACCTTGTGCAGGACTGCTTCATGCAGATCTACGAGAAACGCGAGTCTCTTGACGGCATATCACTACATGCCATGCTGTTCACCATGGTGAGAAACCAGTGTCTGAACCACCTCAAGCACAAGACAGTGATAAAGAAATTCAAGCTCGACCTTATCAGACTGCGCAATGAAGAAAGGCTGTACAACATCAACTTCGGATGCAAAGAGGAAGTGGGACTCATCTCAGAGGAAGTGATAAACAGCATACAGACCGCCATAGACAGCCTTCCGACGACAACCAGAATGGTTTACCGGATGTCGAGAGAAGAGAGACTTAAAAACAGGGAAATACAGGAAAAGACAGGCATGTCGGCATATCAGGTGATAAAACACATAAAAATCGCCAAGTCTGCAATAATAGAACAGCTCGCCGAACTATAAGCGTGCGGGGGCTGGAAAAGGGTTTTATGGTGTACAACAATGTTAAATTTAGATAAAAACCGGGTCAGTAGAAATTTAGTGGGGATAAATTTGTAAGAAAATCGAAAAGTCCTT
>OLPC01002318.1_pt1 | contig 14473 bp, 10 predicted proteins | sample 1672341 | NCBI WGS metagenome assembly OLPC01 (sample SAMEA3136673, study PRJEB25190) | human gut metagenome | reverse complement strand
GAGCTGCAACTGCAGCTCTCTTTTGAGTCTTCAATGAAGTGAATCGATAATCTAAAGGTTCGATTATACAATACCCTGCATCATCATAGCATCTGCTACTCTTTCGAAACCGGCAATGTTTGCACCGGCTACCAGGTTCTCGCCCAGGTCATACTTAGTGCAAGCTGCTTCAGTGATCTCGAAGATGTGAACCATGATGCCTTCCAGTTCTTCGTAAACTCTTTCCTTGCTCCAGATGAGGTGCTCAGCGTTCTGTGCCATTTCCAGGCAAGAGCATGCTACACCACCGGCATTTGCAGCCTTGGAAGGACCAACAACTACGCCGTTCTCCTGCAGGTAAGCGATAGCTTCGTTGGTCGAAGGCATGTTAGCACCTTCGATGAGGTATCTAGCGCCGTTCTTAACCATTTCCTTCGCCCAGTCAAGAGTGATGTCGTTCTGCATTGCGCATGGCATGTACAGGTCAGCCTTAACTTCCCAAGGTCTCTTTCCAGGGATGAACTTAGCGTTCGGGAACTTCTCTGCGTAAGGAGCGCAAGCCATAGGGCTGTTAGCTCTCAGCCAGAGCAGCATGTCAATCTTCTCTGGTGTGGTGATACCTTCCTCGTCCAGAATGTATCCATCCGGTCCGGAGATTGTGATTGGCTTTGCACCCAGCTCTACCAGCTTGGTGATGGTTCCCCAGGATACATTACCGAATCCGGAAACTGCTACAGTCTTACCTTCCAGAGTATCGCCGAAGTGCTTCAGGACCTCTCTTGCGAAGAATACGATACCGAAACCGGTAGCTTCTGTTCTTCCGTTCAGACCGCCGTTGGTTGTTCCCTTACCGGTCCAAGTTCCGTCGTACTGTCTGGTAATTCTCTTGTACTGACCCATCATGTAGCCGATTTCTCTGCCGCCTACACCCATGTCACCAGCCGGAACGTCTACGTTCGGACCGATGTGTCTGTACAGCTCGGTAACGAAGCTCTGGCAGAATCTCATAACTTCAGCATCAGACTTGCCAGCCGGATCGAAGTCGGAACCACCCTTGCCGCCGCCGATAGGAAGACCGGTCAGGGAGTTCTTGAAGATCTGCTCGAAGCCCAGGAACTTCAGGATGCCAGGATATACGTTAGCCTGGAATCTCAGACCACCCTTGTACGGTCCCAGTGCACTGTTGAACTCGAATCTGTATCCTCTGTTAACGTGAACTTCGCCGTTGTCGTCAACCCAAGGAACTCTGAAGGTAATGCTTCTTTCAGGCTCGATCAGTCTTTCAACCAGACCGGCCTTCTCGTATTCCGGATGTGCTTCCAGAACAGGCTCGATAGAAGTCAGTACTTCTTCAACAGTCTGAAGAAATTCTGGTTCATGTGGATAATTTTTCTTAGCAATCTCAATGTACTTCTGTGAAATATTAGCCATTTTCTTCTCCTTATAAAAAACTTAATATACTTGCGATTGACTCTTTCCCAATCGCACTTTGATTTTAGCACTCTCAATATGCAGTGTCAATGCACGTGAAAAAAGTATACAATCTAGAAGCAAAATACAATCTAGAAGGTGATTCCAATTCTTACACCGTGAAAGAACCCCTTGCACCGCCGTTAAAATCTTTTGTTTTCATCGCTATTATGCTAAAATAAAATGTCGATAGAAAAGACAAATCCGTACCGCCGGAAACATTGAGAATGCCGAGGCTCGGATAGATTCTTTTACAGACGGTCAGATATTTTTTCGCCCGCATTCCTGCGGACGCAATTTATACATATATTAAGGAAGAGATTAATGAATTTATCAAATCTGAACAGCGAACAACAGAAAGCAGTGAAGCATATTGACGGGCCACTTTTGATTTTGGCCGGAGCGGGAAGCGGGAAGACCACCACCATGACCCATCGAATTGCGTACATGATTGAGCAGGGCGTGAACCCGGCCCAAATTATGGCGGTGACCTTTACCAACAAGGCGGCCGGAGAAATGCGGGATCGGGTGGAGAGCCTGGTTCCACGGACCCGGGGAATGTGGATCATGACCTTCCATGCCATGTGTCTTCGGATGCTTCGATATCAGTGCGAGGTGCTGGGCTACAAGACCGGTTTCACGGTGTACGATGAGACGGACCGAAAATCCCTGGTGAAGCGGATCATGAAGGCTCTGGAAATCAACGAAAAGACCTATCCCGTCAGCTATGTAATCAGCGCCATCAGCAATGCCAAGGAGCGGGAGCAGAACTCGGAAAAATATATTGCGGAGAATTCCGGGGACTTCCGAGCGAACACCGTGTATCAAGTGTATCGGGAATACGAGAAGGAAATGATGCGGAATAACGCTATGGACTTCGATGACCTGATTCTCAACGGGGTGCGTCTCCTGGAAGCGGATCCGGAGATTCTGGCATATTACCGAAACCGGTTTCAATACATCATGGTGGATGAGTATCAGGACACCAACTACTTGCAGTACAAACTGATTCACCTGCTGTCCAAGACCAACCGGAACCTCTGTGTGGTGGGGGACGACGATCAGTGCATCTACCAGTGGCGAGGGGCGGACATTCGGAATATTCTGGATTTCGAGAAGGATTTTCCGGAGGTGACCACCATCAAGCTGGAGCAGAATTACCGCTCCGACGGAAATATTCTGAACCTGGCCAACTCCGTCATTTGCAACAATAAGGGCCGGAAGGAGAAGGCTCTGTGGACGGAGAAAAAGGACGGGGCGAAGATCACCTACCGTCGACTGCCCGACGAGAAGCAGGAGGCCTGGTATATCGGCAGTGAAATCGACCGCCTGCACGAGGCGGGATATCCCTACAGCGATATGGCGGTGTTGTATCGGAAAAACGCTCAGTCCCGAGCCTTTGAAGAGAAATTCTCCTTCCGGGGAATTCCGTACCGGGTGCTGGCGGGACTGCGGTTCTACGACCGTAAGGAAATCAAGGACGTGATGGCTTACATGCACCTGGTGGAAAATCCGGATGACGATGTGGCCATGCTGCGGGTCATCAACGAGCCAAAGCGGGGCGTTGGAGCGAAGACCCTGTCCGGCATTCAGGCCTATGCCTCCGGATACCGAATCAGCATTTACCGGGCTCTTTGCGAGGCGCAGGTGATGGCATCTCTCCCGAAGAAGGCGGGAAAGGCCCTGCAGGAATTCGTGCAGATGATTCAGAATCTTCGAGGGGAACTGGACAATCTGACCCTGGTGGATTTGTACGACAATATTCTAAACCGTTCCGGTTATCTGGGTGCCTTAGAGGCCGCAGATACGGTGGAGGCGGACGGACGCATCGAGAACATCATGGAATTTAAATCCGTGGTGGCGGAGTTCGAGAAGAGCCTGGAGAACGGAGACGAGGCAGCCCATCAGGAGGAGCTGAGAGAAGAACGGGAAGCCCTGGCCAAAGCCGGATTTCCGGTGGATGAGCCCACGCCGCTGGCGGCCTTCCTGGAACGGATTACGCTGATGTCGGATATCGACAATCGGGATGAGTCGGAAGATGCGGTGGTGCTCATGACATTGCACAGTGCCAAGGGCTTGGAATTTCCGATTGTATTCATTCCGGGAATGGAGAACGGGATTTTCCCGGGAACCGCTTCCCTTGATGAAGAGGGGCGGCTGGAAGAGGAACGGCGCCTTTGCTACGTGGGAATCACCCGAGCGAAGAAGAAATTGTATCTCACCGGGGCGGAGACCCGGATGCTGTACGGCCGGACGGATTACACGTCCGAATCCATGTTCCTGGACGAGATGGACAAGAAGTACATCGACGGCGAGACCGCGAAGGAACGCCAGGCGAAACAGGGAGGCATTGCCGGAGACGGTGGACTTTTCGGAGATTATTTTTACAAGGGGAGAAGCCACGGCACGGAGGATGGATATTCCGGACCGGATGGCGGGAAGCCTTTTGACAGTCTGGGATATGCGAAGAAGCAGACTCGGAAGAAGTTCTCCAACGAGGGCCTGAAGGCCGGCGATAAAGTGCGCCACCCGAAATTCGGAGAAGGAATGCTGATTGAGGATTCGGGAAAAATCCTTACCATCGCCTTTGATTCCGTGGGAATTAAGAAAATCGGCAAGGGTTTTGTAAATATTGAGAAGGTAGATTAATGGAAGATATCAGAAAGAGAATCGACGAGCTGACGGCGCAGCTGAACGAGGCCTCCCGGGCCTATTATGACGACGCCAGCGAGATCATGACCAATTACGAATACGATGAGCTGTACGACGAATTGCTGCGGCTGGAGGCGGAGAGCGGATACGTTCCCGAGGACAGTCCGTCTCAGAACGTGGGTTATACGGTGCAGTCGGAACTGCCGAAGGAGCGTCACGCTCGGCGGATGCTGAGTTTGGATAAAACCAAGGATCGGGAGGCGCTGCGTTCCTGGCTGGGCGACCGGGAGGCGCTGTTGTCCTGGAAGCTGGATGGTTTGACGGTGGTGCTGACCTATGAAGAAGGAAAGCTGGCCAAGGCGGTGACCCGTGGAAACGGCGATGTGGGCGAGGTGATTACCCCTAACGCCAGGGTATTCCGGAACGTGCCCCGCGCCATTCCCCATCGGGGACATACGGTGGTACGAGGAGAAGCGGTGATTCGCTACGAGGATTTTGAGAAAATCAACGCGGCCATCGACGATGCGGATGCGAAATACAAGAATCCGCGGAACCTGTGCAGCGGCAGTGTGCGCCAGCTGGACAGCCGGATTACGGCGGAGCGAAACGTGAACTTCTACGCCTTTACCTTGAGTGAGGCGCCGGAGGTGGACTTCGAGAACAGCCGGGAAGTCCAGATGAAATGGATGGCGGAGCAGGGATTCGACGTGGTGGAATACCGGAAGGTGGACCGAAAGAATCTTTTGGCGGCCATCGATGAATTTGAAATGCGGATTCCCACCTTTGAGATTCCGTCGGACGGGCTGGTTCTGACCCTGGAGGATTTGGCATATTCCGCTTCCTTGGGAACCACAGCGAAGTTCCCGAAGGATGCCATGGCCTTTAAATGGCGTGATCAGCAGGCGGAAACGGTGCTTCGGGAAATCGAGTGGAGCCCGTCGCGTACGGGACTGCTGAATCCGGTGGCAATTTTCGATCCGGTGGAGCTGGAGGGAACCACGGTTCGCCGGGCATCGGTACACAATATCAATATAATGGAAGATTTGAAGCTGGGCATCGGAGACCGAATTACGGTGTACAAGGCCAATATGATCATTCCGCAGATCAGCGGGAACCTCACCAAGAGCGGCAGCTTCCACATCCCGGAGACCTGTCCGGTGTGCGGCGGAGAAGCGCAGGTGCAGTCGGACGGCGGCACCAAGGTGCTGACCTGCACCAATCCGGACTGCTTGGCGAAGCAGGTAAAAAGATTTTCTCTCTTCGTCTCCCGGGATGCCATGAATATCGAGGGGCTTTCCGAGCAGACTTTACTGAAGCTGATTGGCATGGGGTGCATTCGGTCCTTCCCGGACATCTTTGAACTGGAGACGTATCGGGAAGAAATTATAGAAATGGACGGTTTTGGGGAGAAATCCTGCAGGAATCTGCTGGACTCCATCGAAGCTGCGAGAAGCACCACGCCGGCTCGGGTGCTGACGGCCCTGGGAATTCCGGGGGTAGGCGTCACCATGGCGAACCAGATTGCCCGTGCCTGTCGAAATCGGTGGCAGACCATTCAGGCGCTGACGGAAGAGGAACTGCTGGATATTGACGGCGTGGGAAGCGTGATGTCGAAGGATTTTGCCGGCTTCTTCCGGGAACCGAAGAATGAGGAAATGGTGAATCGACTGATTGCCAAGCTGCATCTGGACGAATCCTACGAGGAGCAAGGTACCGGATTGGCGGGAAAGGTGTTCGTCATTACCGGTTCCCTCAATCACTTCGGCAACCGAAAGGAACTGAAGGCGGCCATTGAGGCAGAGGGCGGAAAGGTGGCCGGAAGCGTCAGCGGCAGCACGGATTACCTGATTACAACAATCCGGAATCCGGTTCCTCCAAGAATCGGGCGGCTCGGGAGCTGGGCGTGTCGATTATCACGGAGGAAGACATCTTGGGGATGATCGGACAAAGCGAAGCGTAACGAAATTGTTTTTATAAAATATTTTTACATACTATACGGAAAGGGGGAGGAACTATGGATAATTCGATTCAGGATATGGACGAAACTTTTGAATATTCGGAAGAGAAGATTTTCAGCCTCCTGGAGGAGAAGAAGTATTTCCAGTGTCGGGATGAACTGCTGAAGTTCAATGCGGTGGATATCGCGGAGATGCTGGAAGACGTCATGCGGGAATATGACATGCAGAAAGCGGTGGTGCTGTTTCGGACTTTGCCAAAGGACGTATCTGTTGAGGTATTCCCGAACATGGATGTGGACAATCAGGTGGAAATCATTAATATCATCACGGATCCGGAAATTCAGTACATTCTGGACGAGCTGGATTTCGACGATATGATCGACGTGCTGGAGGAGCTTCCGGCGAACCTGGTGGACAAAATCCTGGAGAAAACGCCGAAGAATGAGCGGCGGCAGATCAACACCTTCCTGCGGTACAAGGAGAACAGCGCCGGCTCCCTGATGACGCCGGACTACATCGAGCTGCGGAAGGATATGACGACCAAGGAGGCGCTGGCTCACATCAAGGAAGTGGGCATGGATTCGGAGACGATTTACACGGCCTACGTGCTTTCCGGGGGGAGAAAGCTGATTGGCATCGTGTCTCTTCGGTCGCTGGTAATCGCACCGGATCACGAGAAGGTGTCGGAGCTCATGCATGAAGACATTATTCTGGCTCACGTGGACGACGACCAGGAAGAGGTATCGGACCTGTTCAAGCGGTACGGTTTTCTGGCGCTGCCGGTGGTGGATAACGAGGGCCGTCTGGTGGGCATCATCACCGTCGACGATATTCTGGACGTCATCGAAGAGGAGATGACGGAGGATATCGAGCGTATGGGCGGTGTCATCGATTCCACCGACAAGGAATATCTGGACATGCCGGTCATGGACCACGTCAAGGCGGAGCTGCCGTGGCTGCTTCTGCTGATGTGTTCCTACTTCATCACCGGCGGGCTGATTGCCCGGTTCGAGGATGCCCTGTCCTCTGTGGTGGCGCTGGTGGTATACATGCCGATGCTGATGGGCACCGGCGGAAACTCCGGAACCCAGACCACTACCCTGGTGGTGCGGGGAATGTCCACCGGCGAAATCGAGATGGGAGACGCCCTAAAGGTGTTCTGGAAGGAGTTCCGAGTGAGCATCGTGATCGGCATCTGCGTCAGTGCGGTGAACTTCGTGCGGATTATTTTGCTGGACCACAACGGCACGCTGGTGGCGCTGACGGTGTGCGTCTCCATGCTGCTGATCGTCATCATTGCCAAGTGCTTCGGCGGGCTGCTTCCGATGGGGGCAAAAAAAATCGGCATCGACCCGGCATTGATGTCCGGACCGATGATGGCATCCCTGACGGATATGGTATCGCTGGGCACGTATTTCATCATGGCAAAATTTTTTCTGAATCTATAGCTATGGACAATCTATTGCTACATGAATATAATGAATCTATGTTTGCACAAGCAAGAACAGGAGGAAGTTGTGAGTAACAGAAATTATGATGAGCTGAAAGAAACAGCTCGCAAGATTCGTGTGGATGTCATTCGCGCAATCCACGAAGCCGGTTCGGGCCACCCGGGTGGTTCCCTGTCCGCAACGGACATTCTTACGGCGCTTTATTTCGATACCATGAATATCAATCCGGAGAATCCGAAGATGGAAGGTCGGGATAAGTTCGTGCTGTCCAAGGGACACGCGGTACCGGCGCTCTATGCGACTTTGGCAGAGAGAGGGTTCTACGATGTGGAAGAGATGATGACCCTGAGAAAAATCGGAAGTCACTTCCAGGGACATCCGAATATGCATAAAGTTCCGGGACTGGAGATGTCCACCGGTTCTCTGGGACAGGGTTTCTCTGTTGCGGTTGGTATGGCGACGGCCGGAAAGATGGACGGAAATCCGGGCAGAGTGTATGCTCTGTGCGGAGACGGCGAACTGCAGGAAGGCATTATCTGGGAAGCGGCGCTGTCCGCAGCGCATCGGAACCTGGACAATCTGGTGCTGATTGTGGACTGGAACGGCCTGCAGATTGACGGAAAGGTGGATGACGTAAAGAAGGTAACGCCGCTGAGCGGAAAGTTCCAGACCTTCGGATGGCACGTGATTAACGTGGATGGACACAGCTTCCCGGAAATTCTGGCGGCGCTGGATGAAGCCAAGACGGTAAAGGGACAGCCGACGGCAATCATCGCCAAGACCCATAAGGGCCACGGCGTATCCTTTATGGAAGATCAGGCCGGATGGCACGGCAAGGCGCCGAACGACGAGCAGTTCCGGCAGGTAATGGAAGAACTGGGAGGTGTACAGTAATGGCAGATGTAAAGAAGATTGCAACCAGAGAAGCGTATGGTGAATTTCTGGTGGAAGAGGGTGCCAAGAGACCGAACCTGGTGGTAATGGATGCGGACCTTTCCGGTTCCACAAAGACAAAGAATTTCGCAAAAGCATATCCGGAACGTTTCGTGAACTGCGGTATTTCGGAGCAGGACCTCTATGCGGAGGCCACCGGAATCGCATTGTCCGGTCACGTGGTATGCGCCAGCACCTTTGCTATGTTCGCTGCCGGAAGAGCCTATGAAATCATTCGAAACTCCATCGGATATACCGGTGCAAACGTAAAAATCTGCGCGACCCATGCGGGAATTACCGTCGGTGAAGACGGTGCCAGCCACCAGACTTTTGAAGATCTGTCCCTGATGAGAGAGATTCCGGGCATGACCGTACTGTGTCCGGCAGATGCTGTCAGCGCGCGCAAGCTGCTGGAAGCGGCCGTGGATTTCGACGGTCCGGCATACATCCGGCTGGGAAGATCCGGCGTTCCGGTGCTGTATTCCGATGAGCAGGCAGAGAAGATTCAGATCGGAAAAGCGACTCAGCTGAGAGAGGGTTCCGACGTGACCGTTATCGCAACCGGCATTCTGGTAGCCGATGCGATGGCCGCTGCAGAAACTCTGGCAGAAGAGGGCATCTCCGCGCGCGTTCTGGATATGCACACCATCAAGCCAATCGATACAGAGGCAATTATCAAGGCAGCACAGGAAACCGGTGCTATTGTAACGGCAGAGGAGCATTCCGTTATCGGCGGCCTGGGCAGTGCCGTGGCAGAAGTGATCGTGCAGAACGTGCCGTGCCGAATCGAGATGGTGGGTCAGAAGGACACCTTCGGCGAATCCGGAAAGCCGGCAGAGCTGCTGGAGAAATACGGCATGACCGCAAGCGACATTGTAGGTGCAGTAAAAAAAGTTTTGAAATAGCAAAGATTACCGTTGACAAATGAAATTTTGTAAAATGGTTAATAAAATAACTGATAGATTTCCAATAGATAACAAAAAAAGTATTAAAAATTTGCATAGAATCAAAAAAAGCTTTTAAAAGTGTTTACAATGTGAAGCTATGGTGATAGAATCACAGGGTAGAATTAGACCATGGTCTAGCCATAGTCTGATTACAGCCTGTGTCCCATCGAATTTGAGATATTTTTATTCAATGGGTGTGGGAATAACCAAGGCTTTGTCAGGTTCGAGACAAAGGAGCCTGATGTAAATTATTCATCATTTATCGTTATTTCTTTAGGAGGTAAAAGTAAAATGGAAACTGCAAAAAAAGGTAAGCCATTTGGATTTTATGTCTGCGCACTCGGTTTCACATTCGAGCGTATGGCATTCTACACTGTAAAGTATCTGCTGGCCATTTGGATTGCGACTAACACAACATCCGGTGGTCTCGGACTTGACGATGCGAAGGGTGCGGCTATCTCCGCTTCTTTCGTAGCATGGACCTATATCACACCGATCATCGGTGGATATCTCGCTGACCACTTCATCAGCCCAAGACTGTGCGTACAGATTGGTATGCTGCTGATGGGTGTTGGCTACATCATTTCCGGAATGGCAACAGATCTGAAGATGGTATGGGTAATGATCGTTCTCGTTGCTGTTGGTACCGGTTTCTTCAAGGGAAACCTGTCCGGCGTTAACGGACTTCTGTTCTCCGATCAGGAAGAACTGGACGAAGCATTCTCTATTCAGTATTCTTTCGTTAACATCGGTTCCTTCATCGGAACTACTTTCATCGCCGTTCTGGCTACCAGCGGAAAGATGAGCTTCACCGGCGTATTCACACTATGCGGTGCGCTGCTGATCATCGACCTGATTTGGTTCACCGTCGGTGGAAAGAAGGCTCTGGGCGAAGCCGGCAAGACTCCGTTCAAGAAGGATACCCGTGAATTCGTATCCGAAGAGAAGAGAGCTGCAGCAGCAGCTCCGCTCACATCCGGAGACAAGAAGAAGGTTGTTGCTGTCATCCTGCTGACCCTGCTGTCTGCAGTATTCTGGATGCTGTGGTACATGGCTTACATGCCAGCATACTACAGATTCGGTTATGGTGATGGAGATGCCTTCCTGAACAAGGCAAACTGGTACATCGGAAGCTTCCAGATTCCTACATCTTGGTTCGACTCCGTAAACGCTCTGGTTTGCATCATCCTGGGACCGGTTCTGGCTATGGTATGGCGTAAGCTGTCCCAGAGACCGCAGGGCGACATGTCCATGTTCAGAAAGACCGCTCTGGGCTGCATCCTGCTGGGTGTTTCTTACCTGGTAATGGTAGTTGCGAACAACATCGCCGGTGACAACGGTCAGTGCTCCGTAATGTGGCTGGCTCTGGTATGCTTGCTGATGTCTGTAGGTGAGATGGTATTCTCCCCTCTGGGTAACTCCTTCATCTCCAAGTTCGCTCCGGCTAAACTGCTGGGTCTGCTGCTTGGTGTATGGCCAATCGCCGTATTCCTGGCTCAGCAGCTGTATCCAAGACTGTATGCTTTCCTGAACACCATGGACTTCGCCAAGGGTTACGGCGTCTGCGCAGTTGTAGTAATCGTATTCGGTGCAATCCTGTGGGGATTCTCCAACAAGCTGGAGTCCTGGGGTACTTCGGAAGAGTAATCTGTACTACAGAAACAGGTTTATGATTTTTAATTAAGATAGAATGATGAATTATTGGAAGGTGTTACGTGCTTGCATGTAACACCTTCTTTTGTTGCTTGAAAAGTAAAGAACTAAAAAACGGGATAGTTTTCAATAACTATCCCGTAAATACTCGTGAGAACTTATTTTCTGTTCAGCAGGTAGTTCCAGTCGATGCTGTCCTGCGGATTGTCTTGCAGATTGGAGGTAGCTGCCGGACCGGAACCGCCGAGGAATGCCCGGCCTACGGTGCCGGTTGCGGCTTTGCCGATAATGTCCAGCTTCGGCGTAAGTATCGGAGCCAGAGATTTCAAAATCATTTTATACGCTTCAAAATCTGCATCGGCAGACTGCTTCTTATACTTGTCCGCTTTTCCCAATGCAAAGATTTCGCTCAAGTTATCGGTGTCAGTAATCTTCTTAGCGTATTCGTAAATCTTATGCTGCTGTTCTTTGGAGACTTTTGCGGTCTCAAAGCTGAGATAGCGTAGGCTTTCTTTTACTCCATAAGCAACGATCATTGGAACCGTGTCCATCGAAATTTCCTCTGTCTTATAGAAAAGACTGTTGACGAGTACGTGGTCGTATGCCGGATACTCAGCCGGAAGTTCACTGCCTTTTCTGCAGCGTTCCCCATCAAAGACGATATAACCTGCGTCTGCAAGCATTTTCAGCTCCGCAGCGACGGCATTCAGGGTAACATCTCCGGTTCCCAGAAGTGCGAGTTCCATTGGATGGAGTTCCGCTGCTTCGGTACGTTTAAAGTTGAACATGCTGTGACCTCACTTTCGTATAGTGATAAGAGTTATTTTGACGGTATTATGCAATTGCATTTGCAACCGTCAAATTCTTCGTATATAGAGTATACCCCCCCATAGAATGTTTGCAATAGAAATGGGAGAATCTTAATATTAAGAATACTAATATCGAAAGCGCACCTATTGAAAAAATCGGAAGTCTGAGATATCATAGATAAGATACTTTTACAATGGGTAAGAGAATTTTGGAACGAGGGAAAAGGGATTAACGATGTACAAATTAGTATCGAAATTAGTAATCTACCGGAATATCGGGAAGGATTCCATCCTGTTTCGCATGGCGGACATCTGCCGGGATTTCGATTCCGGAAATTACGAGCCGGCTCATCTGACGGACCGGATTTTGGATGAGATTCACGATTTGATGGATGTGAGCACTGCCTACGGTTTTGACCGGAATCTGTGGCAGAACTATCTGGCATACCTGATTGCCATGACGGAGAATCCGTTCACGCTGGTGTCGGAGAAGAACGGCAGCGTGGAGGGAACGGTGAACGACTTCGCCATGAACGACTTCGCTATTTTCAAGCAGCTGTTCGATTACGACTTTACGGAAATGGAGCAAGCCCTAGGGTTGAATTGCTTCCGGCTGATCACGAATTACAGATCGGTGCCGAAGAAAGAACAGTTCTTCAACCGCAACGTGAGCGTTCGGGTGTGCCGACTCAGCGAGGACATCGACCGGGCGAAAACCGTGGAAGAGATGTACGATATCGTGATGGAATTCTATCGTCACTACGGCGTGGGAAAATTCGGAATGAACCGAGCCTTTCGCATTGCGGTGCAGGACGGCCGACCGGAGATCGTGCCGATTACCGCCACCGGCGGTGTGGTGCTGGGCGACCTGGTGGGCTATGAGCGCCAGAAAAAACAGCTGACCGACAACACGGAAGCGTTCCTGAACGAACAGCCGGCCAACAACGTGCTTCTGTACGGCGACGCCGGTACCGGCAAATCCACCAGCATCAAGGCACTGCTGAATCACTATTATGACCGGGGACTTCGGATGATTGAAGTGTACAAGCACGACTTCAAATACCTGCCGGAAATTATCAGCATCATTAAGAGCCGAAATTATCGTTTCATAATTTATATGGACGACCTGTCCTTTGAAAGCGCAGAGACGGAATACAAGTACCTGAAGGCGGTTATCGAGGGCGACCTGGAGGTGCGTCCGGACAACGTGCTGATCTACGCCACGTCCAACCGCCGTCACCTCATTCGGGAAAGCTTTGCGGACCGACAGGAGACCGATGCCAACGACGTGCACAAGAACGATACCATGGCGGAGAAACTGTCCCTGTCCGCCCGCTTCGGTGTCAGCATCGCCTACTACAAGCCGGCGCATCAAGAATATCACGACATCGTACGCACTTTGGCGGAGCGTCAGGGCGTAAATCTTCCGGAGGAAGAGCTTCTGCTGGAGGCGGATCGCTGGGCAACGCGCCACGGCGGAGAATCCGGAAGAGTGGCACAACAATTCGTGGATATGCTCGCCGGTAAAAACAATTCGGAAAGGGCATAGGCAACCGAAATCGCTAATGAACGGTCGGAAAACTTTGCGGCCGTGAAAATACTTTTTTATATAACAGGAGGAAAACTATGGCACAGGAGAGAACTTACATCATGCTGAAGCCGGATTGCGTACAGCGCGGCCTGATGGGCAGAGTGATTGCTCGAATTGAGGACAAGGGGTACAAAATCACCCAGGCGAAGATGATGACGCTGAGCGAGGAGATTCTGCGGGAGCACTACGCACACGTGGCGGATCAGCCGTTCTTCCCGGGTATGCTGGAATACATGACATCCGGCCCGGTTCTGGCGATGATCGTGGAAGGTGAGAATGCGGTAAAAGGAATGCGGATTCTCATGGGCGCAACCAAGTTCGAAGACGGAACGGCCGGCACCATTCGCGGGGATTTCGCTTCCAGCACCACATATAATCTGATTCATGGATCGGATTCCGTGGAGAATGCGGAAATCGAAATCAAGCGTTTCTTCGGCTAGGAGACAGGAAGTATGGCGTGGACGAGGTGAAATTGCTTTTGCAATTAATCCATTTCAAAAAAGTTTTAAAAAGTTGTTGACAAGTGCCCGTAACGCGCGTACAATTATATCTTGTCGTCACCGAAAAGCAACCGCTTCTCGGAGGCGCAGCGTGCAGGCTCCAAGCCTTTCGTGGCATTGGATGCGCTCGTGGGCACTGAAAACTTTTTAAAAAAGTTTGAAAAAAGTGCTTGACAAGAGCCAACTGAAGCGCTATAATGAATAAGCTGTTTCGAATGAGACAGCAAGAACCTTGAAAACTTCATAGTGCAGAACCGGTCAAAGACGGAACACATTTCGATGGAGATTTCGTCTAAGATCAGTATAAGAGACAAACGATGTACAAATGATTTTCGAATCATACACTGTAATCGGATGTCCCTGTACAATTCTAAACACAAACAATAATGATTCGGAAACGAGTCGAGACGCGAATGCGTCATCTTAAATCAGGATTGATTTGAGCAGCGAAAGCTGAACAGATACTATTTTATAAAGAGTTTGATCCTGGCTCAGGATGAACGCTGGCGGCGTGCCTAATACATGCAAGT
>OLPC01002282.1_pt1 | contig 14691 bp, 7 predicted proteins | sample 1672341 | NCBI WGS metagenome assembly OLPC01 (sample SAMEA3136673, study PRJEB25190) | human gut metagenome | reverse complement strand
GTAAACGGTACAGATCTCCAGCTGATTCAGGATTATCTGCTGGGAAAAATCACAGAATTTCCGATTGCAGAAAAAATAGTGGATACAGCAGCAATGGAAAAGCTGTTTGCCGGAATTACGCCAACTGCCAGCTATAAAGTAGAAGGGGAAAATAACCCGCTGTTTACCCAGCGATTCGGAGCTGACCCTGGTGTCATGGAGTATAACGGCAGAGTGTATGTCTACACCACCAACGATGTCATTGAGTATGACAGCAATGGAAATGTCACCGAAAATACCTACGCACAAGTCAACAAGATCAACTGTATCTCCTCCGACGACATGGTAAACTGGACCGATCATGGTGCGATTCCGGTGGCAGGTACAGAGGGAATCGCCAAATGGGCAACTTGTTCCTGGGCACCCTGTGCCGCACACAAGACCATCAATGGCAAGGAAAAGTTTTTCCTCTATTTCTGTAACGGCGGAAATGGTGTCAGCGTGCTGACCGCAGACAGTCCCACTGGTCCGTGGAGCGATCCGCTGGGAAAGGCACTGATTACCAGAGAAACACCCAATTGCGGTGATATAACATGGCTGTTTGATCCGGCAGTTATGGTAGACGATGACGGAACCGGTTATTTCTGTTTCGGCGGCGGTGTGCCGGACGGAAAAGATGCTATGCCGGGAACTTCCCGCGTGGTGAAACTGGGCGAGGATATGATTAGTCTTGCCGGAACGCCGGTGACCATTGAAGCACCGTATCTGTTCGAGGATTCCGGTATCAATAAAATTGGTGACACCTACTATTACACCTACTGCTCCAACTGGAATACTTCCGGAAATTCCTACGGAATGACCAGCGGTGCCATTGAGTATATGACTGCCAGCAACCCCCTCGGTCCGTATACTTACGGCGGAGAACTGTTCCCGAATCAGGGAAAGTTTTTCGGACTGTACGGCAACAATCATCATTCCATCTGTGCGGTAAATGGACAGCTGTACTTGTTCTATCACAACCGCGGCGTAGAAAAGGCAATGGGGATCGAGGGCAATTATCGCAGTCCGCAGGTGGATCAGATCACGATGACCGGTACGAAAATCAATATGGTTACCGGCACAATGAAAGGAATTGCACAGCAGAAGTCTGTGAATCCCTACGTCAAGAATCCGGCGGAGATGATGTCCGACCAAGCCGGCATCAATGTCCGTGGACTGGGTGATACAGTTGTCACGGAAATTGACAAGGGCGACTGGATCAAGGTCAGCGGTGTTGATTTTTCCAAGGGTGCATCGCAGATCGTTCTGACAGCATCTTCAAAGTCCGGCTGTGCAGTGAAGATCTGCACTGGTTCTCCTACGGGAAAGGCTGTGGGGTATGCCGAGATTCCGGCAGGCGGCAAGCTGTCCGAAGTTTCGGCTGCGGTGCAGGGACTTACCGGAAATCAGGATTTGTACTTTGTATTCAGCGGTCAGGCAGAAATGGATTGCTGGATCGCAAAGTAAAGAAAACACCAGTTTCCCTAAAAAACAAAACGCTGAACGATCTTGTGCATAAGACCGTTCAGCGTTTTTTTATTGATTATGTTCGCGTAAAAATGAATACATGTAAGGCAACACTTTCAGTGTTTTCCTCAGTTTTGGCTGAGGCAATACCGCACAAAGAGCGTCTGGCGACTTTGCACGCCATCTGCTTGCAAATTTCCCGTCATATTTCACAAAAATGCTCGTGAATACATCCAGTATTCACTCCGCTTTTTGTTTCATCTGACGAAAAATTTGACGACGCATCTGTCGCACAATCTTTGTGCGGTATTGCCCTAAAGAAAACAAAACGCTGAACGATCTTGTGCATAAGACCGTTCAGCGTTTTCTTATTGATTATGTCCGCGTAAAAATGAATGCATGTAAGGCAACACTTTCAGTGTTTTCCTCAGTTTTGGCTGATTATTTTGAAACCGGAAGCGTGTCGATCACACGAATCAAAAATTGCAGAAGATAGATCGTGTCAGACGTATCAATTTCATTATTCTGGTCGACGTCAGCATTTCGCTTTGCGGTTTTGTTCAGTTTCACAGCTCCGGTAAGGCATTTGTTCAGTAATACGCAGTCTGTGATGTCGATTTCGCCGTCCAGATTGACATCGCCGTACAGTGTTTCTAGTGTGTTGTTTTCCGAAAGTCCATAGGGATCCAGCGTGTAGAATGTCAATGCAGTATTATTGGAAGCATACCACTGTACGCATTGATTGCTGGTGTTGAAAATGGGCTGACAGTCGGATAACCGATAGTTTAAGGTTTCTACTTTGGATGTCGCAGTTCCTTCACTATTGATCGTAACCGCTTTGACAGTGATATTATGTTCACTGTCAACTTCTTCCCACATCACAAGGAACTGTTCTTCATTGAGGGCTACCAATTGCGGTGTCCGTACACTGATGCCGTCCTTTTCTGTATGCTTTGTAAGAAAGATGGTGCTTTTGACATCGAGATCTTTGGAGAGTATGGTGACAAAGACGTTTCGCTGTCCTGATGCAGAATAGTTATTCTCGTCTGTCATATCTACAGAATTTCCGGCAATGATGCAGTTTTGTTTTGAAAGGGCAAATCCGCCGACAGAAACACCGGTGGCATTGTCTCCGATCCCGCCAAGAATGGAATAGGCATAATTGTATCGGACATCTGTGATTTTTCCGTCCACATCACATTTCGTGATTGCAACGGCACGAGGATTTGCATCGCCGTGGTCCACCCGATAGACCGATTTTCCGTCAGTACAGATAAACTGGTTGAAAGAATGGCTGACATAACCTGCCTGTGCGAGGTTCATGACATCGGAATAGGAATCTAAAACTTTCAGTGTATTTTCATCAAGAACAAATGTCATGTTTGCCTGATGATTCAGTCCGTCACTGGAAGTGTACATTTCATGGCAGGTGTGGATGTAAAGCTTTCCGGCAGTTTCCGTCATTCGCAGAGAACCGGCATCGAATGGAATATACGTGTTTTCTCCATAGATCGATTTGGAATCTAATTTTTCCCAGTTCTTAGAGTATTTTACAACACGCATTATTTCTACGCTGTCATCATTATCAGGATTGGACTGCCCATAGACTAAAAAGTTGTAGTCGCTGCCGCTGTAATAACCGCCGAACAGTTTTAACTCATCAGAAATCGTCTGGGAATCCAACAGCTGGAAATCTGCGGAATAGTGTTCGATGACAAAGCCTTTATTGCGAATATGTTCTCCTCGCGTCAGTGTACCGTCCTCATTTTTGGTGAGATAGGAATTGACAGTGCTGGACCAGACGCTGTAATTGTTGGCGGAGAGATTGATGCTGGAAGCACCCGTTGTAGTTTTGATGCCGTCTGCCGCACTTTTTGTGTGCGGTAATACAGTAATTGTAATTGTCGCAGAAAGCAGGCCGTTTTTGCTGGTGCAGGTGATTTCTGCGGTACCCTCATGCCATGCAGAGATCGTGCCGTTTTCATTGACGCTGACAACACTGCTGTCACTGCTTTTCCAGATATATTTTGCCGAAGAAGAAACATCAGAAACTGCGGTGAGTGTTTCCATGTCGCCGGCGTTCAGCGTTGTTTTTTCAGCAGAAATGGAAAGTTCTGTTGCAGATCTCCAGTCCATGAATTCGAGAGAATAAGTGTCGTTTTCTTTTTCTACGACAACGACAACATCATCCATTTTCAGTAAGTTGAAAACGTTGTTTTGCGTTGTGTTTCGGGCGAGTTCTGCACCGTCCTTCAGGCGGTATTCCACCAGTGTATTGTTATTGGCATAGACGATCAGACTATCGTTGGCGGCATTGTAGACAGTCCGCACACCAATACTGTTGTAATCGGAGTAACTGCTGGAATCATCTTCGACAGGACGCGACACGGAAAGAACTGTATCCATGCTCTTGCCGTTGAACTGATAGGCATAGAGCATGCCTACCAGTACACTTTGTGCGACAATGTATTTGTCATTCAGAACTTCCGCAGAACGCTGATGATTCATATAGGCATCTTGGCAGAGATACAGAAGGCAGTCCATATCCCGCTGAATCAGACCGCTTTCCATAAAGGAATTAGAAGAATCCAGCAGATACAGTTTGTTCTCTTCTACCTTTCCCATTGTCAGTCCTTTTCCGGGGTGATGATAGCCCCATGAATAATAGTCATAATAGCTTTCCATGTAAAAGGTGCCGTTCTGACTTTCAAAACCGTCAAAGTTATAGATTTTCACGCTGGGATCGACCTGTGAAAGGACATCGCCCTCAGGGCTTAGCAGATAGATTCGATATTTAGAGGTTTTATCCGTATTGTATCCTGCGAAATAAATGCGTCCCTGTGCATCCGCACCGATCGCTGTACCAGAATATCCGGATACCCAAATTTGTCGGAGCAGGCTCTGCGTTTGCAGATCGTAGACAGAGATCCGGCTCTGAGAAACTACATAGAGCATATCGCCGGTAGTGTAAGCATTTGTGCAGTCAGAAAAATTGTAGACTTGTTCATAGGTCTGGGTCACCAGAGAGTAGAAGAACAGCGAACTTCCCTGTAAAAAGTAAATGCCGTGGAGCTTTTCAGAGGGGATCTGCATCGTTGTAGTAGAAATGCTGGTGTAATTTAAAATCGTCTGATCCAGCTCCAATGTTCCGCTGGTGGGCATGGTGAAACGTTCTCCGGTTACAGTGACAGCAATAGAATCAGTATATTTTCCGTCGCCGGCAGATGCAGAAATTTCTGCGGAACCCGGTGCCACTGCAATGATGCGTCCGGTATTGGACACTACAACAGTATTCGGATCGGAGGATTCCCACGTAATGTCATCTGCAAGAAGCGGATTCAGGAATGCAGTGACCGATGCATTTTCGCCCACATGAAGGGTCGTGCTTTCTGCTGTGAGTTTCAATGTGTTGTCAAAGGTATCCAGATCGTGCCAGTTGACACGGTAACTGGAATTGTCCATTAATTTTTTCAATGAATCCCAGTCACTGGAAGAGGAAAGATGGGCATAGATGTGCAGATCGTTTGTACCAAGGCAGCTGGTAGAATATAATGATGGTGCATTTCCCTGAAAGATCATCGTTTTCAGAGAACGACAGTTATAAAAGCTGTAAGAATCGATCATGGTCAATCCAGCCGGCAGAATCACTTTCTGAACTTTCTGGTTGTTGTCCATTGCTTCGCTTGCGATCTGCGTAACCGTTTCGGGCACTGTCAGTACGGTTTGATTCCATGCGGACGGCACGACCAACAGGCTGCTTTTCTTTTTGTTATAGAGAATGCCGTCGACAGAAGCGTAACTGGGGTTATCTGCATCAACAACGAAATTTTCCAGACCATTGCAGGCATACAAATAAGAAACGTTCTCACAGTTTGTCAATGAAGCCGGAAATTGCAGGGTTCGCAGGGCATTGCAGTTTCTAAAAGCAGAACCGCTTAAAGATTCTGTTCCCTCCGGAATCTGAATGTCGGTCAAATGACTGCAACCGTAAAATGCATTTGAATTGATCGCATACAGGGTGTCCGGAAGTGAAACACTCGTCAGACGATTGCAGCCATAAAACGCGTTTTCGCCAATGCTGGTAACGCCGTTTTCTACAACAACAGAGCGGATTTGATTGGCATAGGTCAAAAATGGCGTAACTGCTGTAGTTTCATCGTCAGACCAGTGAGAAGACACATAGTCGTACATAGCACCAATACCAGAAATGGTCAATGTACCGGTGGCAGCATCCAGCGACCATGTCAGTTCATCTCCGCAGAATCGGTTTGCTGTATTTGCGACAAAAGAAAAATTTTCTGTTGCAGCATATGTTTCTGCGGTGCTTCCGGTACTGCCAATGATCGTAAAACCACCGATGCTATAAAAATCGCCATAATCGCTCACATAATAGCCAACGGCGTGATCTCCGATATAAGTAACACTTTCCGGAATTTCCAATGATACCATAGATTCACAGCCCAGTATTGCATAATACTCAATGCGTTCCAGAGAATCCGGAAGCGTAATGGAACAAATATCTGTATTGAAACTAAAGCACTCCGGAGAGATCGAAACCGTTCCTTCCGGTACCACAACATCTTCTGCGGAGCCGCGATATTTGTAAAGACAGCTGCCGATCATGACCAGATCGTCTGAAATGGCATTCAGATAAGCTGTTCCGTCAAAGGCTCCCCGTCCCACACTACGCAGAGAATCCGTTCCTGTGACAGATGCCAGATCTGTGCAGTTCCGGAATGCGGCATCGCCTACATAAACAGTCTGATTGAGATCCAATGAAGTCAGAGCAGATTTGCAGGCAGAAGCAGTGATTACAGTGACACCGTCAGGTACGGTAAAGTCTGTTTCTGTTCCATCAATCGCATACAAAATATAACCGCCCAGTATGATCGTATCTGCATCAATTGCATTCAGCATGGCGGTTCCGGAAAAGGCATCTTCATCGACACGGTGGATGTTCGGACCAAATTGAACACTTTCCAACATGGTACAGCCGTTGAATGCATCTTCCCGAATCGTTTCCAACGTTTCCGGTAATGTGATACTTGTCAAGGAGCTGCAGTTTGTAAATGCATAGGTGCCGATCTCTGTCAGATGCTCCGGCAGATTGACACTTGTCAGCTGAGGGCAATCCCAGAATGTGCCGTACGGCAGCGTGGTCATCTGTTCCGGAACATGAGCACTGGTCAGTGCTTTACAGCCATCGAAAATACTGTATCCCATTTTGGTGATGGTGTTTGGAAGATCAACTTGCTGTAAACTTTCGCAGCCGTAGAATGTTCTGTCGCCGATTCGGGTAATGGAATCCGGAATGGTAACGGTTTTGAGTTTTTCCAATTCGCAAAAAATGTAATCGCCGATAGAAGTGATCCCATCACTGATAACAACTTCCTGAATGACATCTTTATACTCATAAAATGGCATTGAAGAATAATATGAAGTAGCATCCTGAATTTCTCCGGAGCCTGTCAGTGTCAGAAGACCGCTTTGTGTATCCAGTGTCCACGAGATATTCTCTCCATAAGTGCCGGAATAAGAATCCTCCCGTGTCGTGGTATCATCATTCTGTAAAGGGATCTCTTCTGAAGTCAGACCAGATTCTGTTTCTCCGGCATCATCTGTGTCGTCCGTCAGAGCATCGTAAAAGTCTGGTGTGTGCTTGTCAATGGGAATCTGATCGCCGTTAGTGTCTGTTTCGGGTTCTGTTGGTTCCGGAGAAGCTTCTTCTGTGGAGCTCTCCGGAACTGTTTCTGCTGCGGTCGGTGCAGATGCGGTGTCTGACGGCACAGCATCTTCGGCTGCCGCTGGGAAAGCTGACAATGTTCCGGCAGTCAGCACGCCCGCCAGAAGCAGTGCAGCAGCTTTTTTCCAATGCAAATTCATGTAAACATTCCTCCGTTTCTTTTGCAGCAGGTTCTTAGGAAAACGCCTAACGGCTTTATTCAGTATTGCCTTAGAGTTCAAGAGATTCCTGCATACAATTCTTTGAAAGCAATCAGTCATAAATTATTGTGATTGTTTCCAATTTTATTTTACCATAATTTTCGTATTAAGTCAACAAAAAAATCCAGCATTCTGAAGAAATGATTTTCCTGAGATCAAATAAATATTGGTAAGCTTAAAATTAACAAGAAATATATCTTTTGCTGGCAATAAAAAATCTGCCCTGCACGCCATACAAGACAGATTTTTCCCTGAAAACAAAAATATCCTTACAGCTTTGCAGCCAGTTCTCTCTGCACACTCTCGTCCGGAATATCGACAATGCCGTAATCCTTTTCTTTATAATTCCAATACGCACGACCAATGCCGTATTTATCGAACACTGCACAGATGTCTGTTGCCCAGCGGATCTTGGAATCGTTGTCCGCCAGATCGATCACGCCGTATTCGCCGCAGTACAGCGGAATGTCCCGTTCCTCTGCAATGTCCAGTGCCGGACGGAACAAGGTTTCAAAGAAGTCCGGTCCCATTTCCGGCAGTTCGCTCTCGAAAATTGCTCCGGCGAGCTCCTGCGAAAGCATTTTGCTTGCTTCCCGATAATTTTCAATGGTGTTGGGATAGGAGATCCGGAAATCCGACGGCATACCCTTTACCCAATATGCACCCTGATGTGTAAAGATCAGCGGCTCATAGCTGTGGAACGTATAGGCAACCTTAGGGTCGGTGACCTCTGCCAGCATCGGCACGCTCAGCACGTTATTGTACATGACACCGCCAAAAATGATCCAGCTTTCCGGTGCAAACTTTCGGATCTCTGCAATGGCATGCAGGGCGATGCCGTTCCACGCCTCCGCCACCTCCGGTTCAATGATCTCGTTCAGCAGTTCGAATGCCACCAGTTCCGGTTCGCCGCCGTAGCGTGCTGCGAGGATTTTCCACAATGTGTAAAACCGTTCCTGCAATGCCGTGTCATAGAAAAATACCGTCTTGTCGGTTTCGTCCAGCGGGTCAAAGGAATAGCCAAAGGTTTTGTGCAGATCCAGGATCATACGGATTCCGTGGGTTCTGCACCAACGCAGGCAGTTGTCCAGATAGAGATAGCCCTCTGACTTCGGGGTGCCGTCTTCTTCTTCCAGCAGTACGTAGTCCACCGGTACGCGGACGTGATCCAGTCCCAGCGATGCAATGTAGGCAATATCCTTTTCGGTGATGAATGTTTCGTAGTGTTCCTTAGAAGTGTCACTGTTCTGGGACAGCCAGCCGCCCAGATTGACACCGTGGAGATAATGTTCTAATTTTCGCATGATTTTTCTTCCTTTCTGTGATTGCTTTTTGAGTGTTTTGCATTTGGTGATTTCATTATACGGATTTTTTGCAGTGCCGTATATTGTTTTTGTTGCATTTTTCGCAGAAATGTTGTATAATAAGAGAAATGCTGAATAAAGGAAACACTGAATAAAGCTTGTGCGTAAGATGCGTAGTCAGATTTTTCGGCAGATTGCACAGAAATTCCGCAGGCATACTTGATGTATGGCAAGGGATTTCTGGGCAATATGACGGAAAATCTGCAAGCAGATTGCGTGCAAAGCCGTCAGGCGGGCTTTATGCAGTGTTTCCTAAAGGCAACACTATGCTAAACCTGCAAGCGGGAGTTGTGCGGTATTGCCATAGAGGACATGCTATGCAAAAGGGGAGGAGGCTTTATGCATATGAATATCAATCAAGACTTACAGGAACAGCTGTTTCGCCAGCGGGAAGAACAGATCTGCCACTTGGATTACAATCAGGAGTTTCGCTATTACAATGCCGTTGCTTCAGGGGATATGGAAAGCGTCAAGGAATACCTGATGCCGGAAAATGATGACGCATACAGCGGCAGCGAGTACGGAAAGCTTTCCCAAAACAGCCTGTGGAATGCCCGCTATCACTTTGTGGTAGCGGTGGCACTGATCGCACGGATCTGCGTGGAGCACCACATGGAACGGGAGATCGCCTACACGCTTAGCGATGTGTTCGTTCAAAAAATTGATGACTGCAAGACCGTTGCGGAAATTGCCGCCCTGCATAATATTATGGTGCGGGACTTCACCAAGAGAATGCAGCTGCTGCAAAAAGCGGCATACTCCATGCACGTGGCTCGGGCAATCGACTATATCACCATTCACCTGCACGAAAAGCTTCAGACCGGCAACATCGCAGATGCGATCTCGATCAACCGCGGTTATCTTTCCACATTGTTCCGGCAGGAAACCGGAAAGTCACTTCACGACTATATCCTTGCGGAAAAAATCCATGCCGCAGCTCAGATGATCACCACTTCGGAAATGTCATTCTCTGAAATTTCTCAATACTACAGCTTTTCTTCCCAGAGCCACTTTATCCAATGCTTCCGAAAGGAACTCGGCATGACACCGCTGGAATATCGAAAACGGTATTATCGTTCCAGCGAAGTGAGTGAAGGAAACACTGAATAAAGCTTGTGCGGTGCTGCCATAACTATACGAATACGAAGAAAACAGGAGAGAGAATATGAGTGAAAAATGGGTAACGGCATGGGGCAATGCCATTTCAGTTGCTGAACGCCGTCCGGAAAATTATGCGAAAAATCTGACACTGCGGTATCCGGCAAAAATGATGCTGGACGGCAGTGCACTGCGGATCACGTTGGACAACTTCTGCGGAAACGAACCGGTGCATCTGACTGGTGCCACCGTTGCCGTGTCGGACGGTGCAGACGGCATTCTGCCGGAAACACTGGTTCCGCTGACTTTTTCCGGAAATGCTGGCGTGACGATTCCGGCAGGAGAACGGCTGCAAAGTGATGCGGCAGCGTTTCCGGTGGAAAAGGGAACGACCATTGCAGTGAGTCTGTACTTTGCCGAATTCACGGAAATGCGTTCTGGTGTAGTGATTACCGGACCGCTGTCCGGCGGCTATTTTGCAGTGGGTGACCAGACTGCCAACGCGGTGCTGGATACGGACACTTCGAAAAAGACCCACACGGTGTATTTCCTCAGTGACATTGACGTGCTGACTGCCACAGAAAATCGTACCCTGATCTGCTTCGGGGATTCGATCACAGCACAGGCGTGGCCGGATTACCTGATGGAACGCACTCTGCAATGCGGGGACGGTACCACTGCGGTGATTCGGAAAGCAGCAAGCGGAACGCGAATCCTGCGGCAGTATGACAACATCACCTATGATTCCTACGGGCTGAAAGGGAAAACCCGTTTCCCCAGAGAAATTCAGGTTGCCGGTGCAGACACGGTGCTGATCCAGCACGGCATCAACGATATTATTCATCCGGTGGGAACAGATGTCAACCGGTTCCGTCCGTGGAGCGACCTGCCCACCGCGGCAGAAATGATCGAGGGGCTGCGGTTCTATATCCGTACTGCTCGTGCCGGCGGACTGCGGGTGTACATGGGAACGCTGCTGCCGATCGAGGGCTGGCGAACCTATGCGGACTTTCGGGAAAAGCTGCGGAGCGAAGTCAACCAGTGGATCCGGACAACCGACGAAATTGACGGCTGCGTGGACTTTGACCGTGCAGTTTGCGATCCGGAGCACCCTACTGCTTTTGCAGCAGGCTATGACAGCGGCGATCATCTGCACCCCAGCCTGACCGCCTATGCCAGAATGGCAGAGGAAGTGCCGGAAGCACTGCTGCGAAACGAGGAGAGTCACTGACGTGCGAAGTCCTTATCAAAAGACGATGTACGCCTGTTTTATCGGCTATATTGTGCAGGCAGTGGTAAACAACTTTGTGCCGCTGCTGTTTGTCACATTTCAGAAAACCTATCAGATCTCTCTGTCGAAGATCACATTTCTGATTACCATTAAGGCAATACCGCACAAGCTTTATTCAGTGTTTCCATAACGTAGTTATTGTCGTTTTACACAAAAAAAGCAGTGCAAATTTCATAGAGTATTGACAGCTTACAGAGAAAATGCTATAATAGGAAATAATCCGCATTGGTTTTGACGGTTGTATGTGATCGTTCATAGCGGAGAATTTTTGTGAAAGAAAAGACAAGGACAATACCGCATAAAGCTTGTGCGGTGTTTCCTGAATACAGGCGGCATCGTCCGCAGTATGAGGTCTTGAGAAAGGAGCAACTATGTTGGAAGATGAACTGCACCAGTCCGCGGCGGGAGATACGCCGCCGGAGCCGGAAGCGAAAGAATCTGATGCCGCAGTGCCAGCAGAAGAAACCGGTTCCATTCCGGAGAAAACGACGGCGGCAGAGCCTGCGGAAGGTGATGTGCCGCCGGAACCGCCGAAGTGGAAAAAGGTGTTGCAGACGGCAAAAAAAGTGGTGCTGAAGCTGCCCTATCCCTATCTGATCATGCGGATCGTTGGCTGCTATTTCATGGTAATGGCAGCGTTCCTGCTGATCAACCGGAAAGAGATTCGGGGCGGCAGCCTGAACCCTGTGGAGAAATGGGAAGAATTTGTGGACAAGCTGCCGCTGCTGCCGGTATTGCTCTGTGTGCTTGCTGGATTCGTCGTTTTGACATTGCTGCGGCTTCTGCTGAAACGCATCTGGAAAAGCCGCTGCGAACCCGACGGGCTTGTGATGGTTGTCGGTGTTGTGGCAATGGCGTTCCAGACGATCTGGAGAACCAACAACTATTATTATGCACTGGCATTTATCGTGGTGTGCACCATTATTGCATGGTTCGCCTATCGCTACGGCTCGTTCAAGATCGTGGAAAAGCTGCCGAAAGCAGCGATCTATATTACCATTGGCGTGTTGATGTGCCTGATGGGAGCATTCATTGCCGTGTTCACCATTTACCGGCATAAGGTCTACGGCTCCATGGCATTTGACTTCGGCATCTTTGTACAGATGTATCATAACATGGCAGAGAGCTTCGCACCGGTCACTACCTGCGAACGGGACAAGCTGCTTTCTCACTTTGCAGTCCACTTCTCGCCGATCTATTATACGCTGCTGCCGTTCTACTACATTTTCCCGACCCCGTATACCCTGCTCATCGGACAGGCCGTTCTGGTGGCAACCGGTGTCATTCCGCTGGTTGGCATTTGCCGGAAATTCAAGTTCTCCAACATGGCAACGATCGGCTTCTCTGTGGTCTATCTGTTCTGCGTGGAATTGATTGCTCCGTGCTTCTATGACTTCCACGAAAACGCATTCCTGCCCATGCTGCTGATGTGGTTCTTCTATGCGGTGGAAAAGAAAAAGTATGTTCTGATGTACATCATGACGGCACTGCTTCTGATCGTCAAGGAAGACGTGTCGATCTACATGGTTCTTCTGGGACTGTTCTGCATTTTCCGTCTGGAAAAGCGGTATCATGGTGCCGTTGTCGCCGGCTTCTCCGGTGTGTACTTCGTTGTGGTGACCCGACTGATGGAAAAATACGGAGAAGGCGTGTTCACCTCCCGTACCTACGGCAATCTGATGACTGACAAGAGTGCAAGCTTCGGCAACATCATTAAGACTGTTATCACTGACCCGATGTACTTTATCACCCAGTGCGTGGACGAAAAGGATTTCAAGCTGATGCTGATCATCATGATCCCGCTGTTCTTCCTGCCGTTCGTGACGAAGCACTTCTCGCATTATTTCCTGCTGGCTCCGTTTATTCTGATGAATCTGGCACCGGGCTATGGCTATGCCAATGACTACGGCTTCCAGTATGTGTTCGGTACCACCACCTGCCTGATCTATGCGGCAATGATCAACTATGCCGAACTCAAGGGCAAGCATAAGGAATTCCTGCCGATCTTCATGAGCATCTCCGCCCTGCTGTTCTTTTCTTCGCTGGTGGGCGGCAATGTGGGTTCCAAGGAACTGTACGACAACAATCGGGAACGATATGACATCAAGGACGAACTGATCGATTCGATTCCGGAAGATGCCTCTGTGGCATGTGATTCGTTCTATCTGCCTCACCTTGCCCAGCGGGATGAGATTTACCTGCTGGACAGCAATGATGTGGAACCGCCTTCCTTTACGGACTTCGTTATTGTCCGCACTGAGCAGAACGAGGAATGGGAGGATCAGGAAGTCAGCAAGCTGCAAACCGAAGGCTATGTATACTATGACGGCTGTCAGGATATGATGGATATTTACGTCAGTCCGGAATATCTGGCAGAGCACCCGGATTTACAGCTGGCAGAGAAAACGTACTGAACCCGAAAAAGAAGGTGTATATATGCAAAAACAAGACAAGATTTCGATCATTGTGCCGTGTCATAATGAAGAAGAAGTGCTGCCGCTGTTTCTGAAAGAAATTGAAAAGATCTATGAGGTAATGCACGTAAAGCACAATGTCGAAATGGAATATCTGTTTGTGGACGACGGCTCCGCAGACCGGACGCTGATGTTCCTGCGGGAACAGGAAGCCGAGAATCCGCGGGTGAACTATCTGTCCTTTTCCCGCAACTTCGGGAAAGAGGCAGCGATGTTTGCCGGTCTGGAAAAGGCTTCCGGTGACTATGTAGTCATTATCGATGCCGATTTGCAGGACCCGCCGGAACTGATTATCGAGATGTACGAAACTCTGCAAACCACCGACTATGACTGTGTGGCTTCGCGGCGTGTTTCCCGAAAGGGCGAATCGAAGATCCGGTCGTTCTTTGCGAGAATGTTCTACAAGGTCATTCGGAAGATCTCCAAGGTCAACATCATGGACGGAGCCAGAGATTTCCGCATGATGACACGCCAGATGACCGATGCGGTGCTGTCCCTGCGGGAGTACAACCGGTTTTCCAAGGGCATTTTTGCATGGGTCGGATTCAACACCAAGTGGATTCCATTTGAAAACCGTAATCGTGAAGCGGGCACTACCAAGTGGTCGTTCTGGGGTCTGCTGGTCTATGCCATTGACGGCATACTGGCATTTTCCACAGCACCGCTGGCACTGTCGGCAATTCTGGGACTGGCGTTCTGTGCCATTGCCATTATCATGATCTTTGTGATCATCTGGAAAACACTGGCGTTCGGGGACAAGGTTGCCGGCTGGCCGTCGCTGGCATGCATTCTCTGCTTTACCGCAGGCATCTCCATGTTCTGCAACGGCGTGATCGGTCTGTATGTTTCCAAGACATACTCTGAAGTCAAGGGCAGACCGCAGTATATTCTGAAAGATGAAAAGGTGAAATCCCAGCAGAAATCGCTGTCGGAGAAATAAGGAAACCGTCGGCAAGATCTGTGCAGAATCAACAATAGCCTTTTAAGGCAATACCGCACAAAGAGCGTCTGGCGACTTTGCACGCCATCTGCTTGC
>OLPC01002271.1_pt1 | contig 14729 bp, 12 predicted proteins | sample 1672341 | NCBI WGS metagenome assembly OLPC01 (sample SAMEA3136673, study PRJEB25190) | human gut metagenome | reverse complement strand
TGTGTTTCTATTATAGAAGAGATCCGAAAATTATCAGAGACAGACATTCCAATATTTGCAATTTGTCTGGGACATCAGTTGATGGCTCTTGCATATGGTGCAAAGACATATAAATTAAAATATGGTCACAGAGGTGGCAATCACCCTGTAAAAGATCTGTCTACGGGACGCGTTTACATTTCCTCGCAGAATCACGGATATGCGGTTGATTATAATACTATGGATAAGAATGTTGCAGAAGAAGCATTTATCAATGTCAATGATGGAACAAACGAAGGATTGAATTACATAGGCAAGAAGATATACACTGTACAGTTCCACCCGGAAGCATGCCCGGGGCCACAGGATTCTACATTCCTGTTTGACAGATTTATTGAGATGATGAAGGGGGACAAATAAGATGCCAAGAAATAAAGAAATTAAGAAAGTACTTGTAATTGGATCTGGCCCTATCGTCATTGGTCAGGCAGCAGAGTTTGACTATGCGGGTACACAGGCATGTCGTTCTTTGAAAGAAGAAGGACTGGAAGTTGTGCTGTTGAATTCAAATCCTGCGACTATTATGACGGACAAGGATATTGCTGATAAAGTATACATAGAGCCATTGACGGTAGAAGTTGTTGAACAGCTTATTATGAAAGAGAAGCCAGACAGTGTCCTGCCGACTCTGGGAGGACAGGCAGCGCTGAATCTTGCTATGGAATTGGAAGAGCGGGGGTTTTTCAAAGAACATAATGTCCGCTTGATCGGAACAACAGCTCAGACAATTAAGAAGGCAGAGGATCGTCTGGAATTTAAATCAACAATGGAAAAAATTGGCGAACCATGTGCAGCATCACTTGTAGTTGAGAGCGTAGAGGATGGAATCGAATTTGCAGAAAAGATTGGATATCCGGTCGTTCTTCGTCCGGCATACACTCTTGGCGGAAGCGGTGGTGGAATTGCACATGACAGACGTCAGCTTGTAGAGATTCTTGAAAATGGACTTCGTCTTTCCCGTGTGGGTCAGGTACTTGTTGAACGTTGTATCGCAGGATGGAAAGAGATTGAATATGAGGTAATGCGTGATGCAGCAGGGAATTGTATCACGGTTTGTAATATGGAAAATATTGATCCGGTTGGTGTACATACCGGAGACAGTATTGTTGTAGCACCGTCTCAGACACTGGGCGATAAAGAATATCAGATGCTCCGTACATCAGCCCTCAATATCATTAGTGAGCTTAATATTACAGGAGGCTGCAACGTACAGTATGCCCTGAATCCGGAATCATTTGAATATTGTGTTATTGAAGTAAATCCACGTGTCAGCCGTTCTTCTGCGCTTGCATCGAAAGCTACGGGTTATCCAATCGCAAAGGTAGCAGCAAAGATTGCGCTTGGATATACACTTGACGAGATTAAAAATGCAGTTACAAAGAAGACATATGCAAGTTTTGAACCGATGCTTGATTATTGTGTTGTTAAGATTCCGAGACTTCCATTTGATAAATTTATCAGTGCAAAACGTACACTGACTACACAGATGAAGGCGACCGGAGAGGTCATGAGTATTTGTGATAATTTTGAGGGAGCGCTTATGAAAGCAATCCGATCTCTGGAACAGCATGTGGACAGTCTTATGTCCTATGATTTCAGTCATCTTTCCAGAGAAGAACTGATGAACGCATTGGACGTAGTAGACGATCAGAGAATCTGGAAGATTGCAGAGGCAGTTAGAAGAGGAATTCCTTATACAGAAATACATAAGATTACAAAGATTGATATTTGGTTTATCGATAAGATTGCAAACCTGGTAGAGATGGAGCAGTCTCTGCGTGCATGCGCGCCAAGAGTAGCGTCCGGACGTGGCGGAATTGGAAAGGAATTATTAAAAGAAGCAAAACGCCTGGAGTTCCCGGACGAGGTTATCGCAAGACTGACAGGTCTTACAGAAAGACAGGTGCATGATCTTAGAATGGTATACGGTATTACCGCATCTTACAAAATGGTAGATACCTGTGCCGCTGAGTTTGCGGCAGAAACACCGTATTATTACTCTGTATTTGGAAGTGAAAATGAAGTAGAAGAGACTTCCGGTAAGAAAAAGGTTCTTGTCCTTGGTTCTGGTCCAATCCGTATCGGACAGGGAATCGAGTTCGATTTCTGTTCAGTACACTGTACATGGGCATTTGCAAAAGAGGGATACGAGACAATTATCATCAATAATAACCCGGAGACAGTCAGCACGGACTTCGATATTGCCGATAAGCTTTATTTCGAGCCGCTGACCTTCGAAGATGTGATGGACATCGTCGATGTGGAAGACCCCGACGGCGTCGTCGTGACACTCGGCGGCCAGACGCCGCTCAAGCTCGCACGCGCTCTGCAGGAAGCGGGCGTCCCCATTATGGGCACGAGCCCCGAGGCAATCGACCTTGCTGAAGACCGCGACCGTTTCTCTCAGGTGCTCGACGAGCTCAAGATTATCTACCCCGCTGCGGGCGAGGCCTCTACCCTCGAAGAGGCGCATCGGGTTGCCGAGCACATCAGCTTCCCGCTGCTCGTCCGTCCGAGCTACGTGCTCGGTGGCCGCGGTATGGCCATCGTCTACGACAACGACCAGCTTGACAAGTACATGGCTGAAGCCGCGAAGATCTCGCCTGACCACCCAGTCTATCTTGATCGATTCCTCGAAGCTGCCATTGAAGTCGACGTCGATGCGCTCTGCGACGGCAATGACGTGTTCGTGGGCGGCATCTTGGAGCACATCGAGATGGCAGGCATCCACTCGGGCGACTCCGCCTGCTGCACACCGCCGTTCTCGCTCTCGCTCAGCCTTCAGGAGCAGCTGCGCGACATCGCACGCCGCCTTGCGCTGCGCCTGGGCGTCGTTGGCCTGCTCAACATTCAATTCGCCATTAAAGACCAGGTCATCTACGTAATCGAGGCAAATCCGCGCGCGAGCCGCACCGTGCCGTTCGTCTCGAAGTCCACGGGTGTCCCCTTAGCGAAGATCGCGGCCCGCATCATGGCGGGGGAGAAGCTCGCCGATCTGAACCTTCCCGCCGACGACCGCGAGTTCGATTACTTCTGCGTGAAGGAGGCCGTCATGCCGTTCGGCCGCTTCCCCGGCTCCGACGTCGTGCTCGGCCCCGAGATGAAGTCGACCGGCGAGGTCATGGGCATAGCAGGCAATTTCCCTGCAGCGTTCACCAAGACCCAGCTCGCAATCGACTACGAGCCGCCGCGGGGCGGGGAAGTGTTCATCTCGGTGAACGATGGCGACAAACGCAACATCACGGCGATCGCTCGCTCCATTGCGCGCCTCGGGTTCTCGCTCGTTGCAACGACGGGCACTGCCCGCGCCCTTCGCGCGTCGGGCATCGAATGCGAAGAGGTTGGCAAGATACACGCCGGCTCACACACGATTCTCGACCGCATCGCATCGGGGGAGATCGTGCTCATGATCAACACTCCGTTCGGCAGCTCCACCAACACCGACGGCTACGAGATGCGCGCGGCATGCGTGCGCCACGGTGTGAGCTACTGCACCACGCTTGCGGGCGCGCAGGCGCTTATCGCGGGCATGGAGGCGGTCCGCGAGACGGGACTCGACGTCATCGCGCTGCAAGACCTGCCACAATGGGAAGGCTAAATGATGGTAGATATCACATCGCCTGTGCTCGATAACCACCAGGTGGGCCCCAGGCTTCACCTCATGACTCTGAGCGCGCCCGAAATTGCTTCGAGCATCAAGCCCGGGCAGTTCGTCCATATGCAGATTCCGGGTATGGAAGGCCATATCCTGCGCCGCCCGTTTTCGGTTTATGCGGCGAACGTGAGCGAGGGAACGATTGAGATTCTCTACCAGGTGGTGGGCTTCGGCTCCGAGCGGATGACCAAGCTTGCGTCCGGTGACGAGATTGCCCCTAAGCTCATCGGGCCCGTCGGTCACGGCTGGGCAGCACCCGAGAAGTGCGAGCGCGCGCTTCTGGTGGGCGGCGGCGTCGGGGCGGCTCCCTTGTACCTGCTTTTCGAGCAGCTGGTTGCTGCGGGGGTCGACGTCACCGTGGTGCTCGGCGCCCAAACCGAGGCTGCGCTCGTGTGCCGCGAACGCTACGCGCGCGTGCTTTCCACTGCCGGCTGCTGTGCCGAGAACGCGCCTCTTTGCGCCACCGACGACGGTACGTTCGGGCGTGCGGGCTTTTGCACCTCGCTTGTCGATGATGCGGTAAGCGAGGCGAACGCGAGTGGGAAACCCTTCGATTACCTGGCTGTTTGCGGTCCTGAGCCGCTCATGAAGATTGTTTCCGGCCAAGCGGCGCAAGCGAACATCCCTTGCCAGGTGTCGATGGAGAAGCGCATGGCGTGCGGTGTCGGAGCCTGCCTTTCCTGCGTTGTGGAAACCGTTCACGGCAAGAAGCGCTCCTGCGTTGACGGCCCCGTATTCGATGCGCAGGAGGTGGCGTGGTAATGGCAGCGATAATCCCACGTGAAACCAGTGTTAATCTGGCGGTGAACCTCGGCGGCCTTGCGATGAAGAACCCCGTTACCACGGCGTCGGGCACGTTCGCCGCGGGTATGGAGTACTCCGATTTCGTTGACGTGTCCGCTTTGGGCGCCGTCACGACGAAGGGCGTCTCCCTCAACGGTTGGGAAGGCAACGCGAGCCCGCGCATCGCCGAGGTTCCTTCGGGCATGCTGAATTCGATCGGCCTGCAAAACCCCGGTGTCGCCCACTTGAAGAGCGAGGAGCTTCCCTGGCTGCGCGAGCAAGGTGCCACGACCATCGTGAACGTCTCTGGGCATAGTTTTGACGAATACGTTCAGGTCATCGAAGCGCTCGAGGATGCACCCGTCGATGCCTACGAGGTGAACATCTCGTGCCCGAACGTCGATGCCGGCGGCATGACGCTCGGTACTCACGTCCCAAGCGTCGAGAAGGTTGTCTCGCTTTGCCGCGAGGCGACGTCGCGCCCGCTTATCGTGAAGCTCACTCCCAACGTGACCGACATCACTGAGATTGCCCGCGCGGCTGAGGCTTCGGGCGCCGATGCAATTTCGCTTATCAACACGCTGCTCGGTATGGCGATCGACGTGAAGCGCCGCCGCCCAGTGCTCGCACGCGTCGTCGGTGGGTTCTCGGGTCCCGCCGTGAAGCCCGTTGCATTGCGCATGGTGTGGCAATGCTCGAAGGCGATTTCCGTTCCCATCCTCGGCATGGGCGGTGTTACAACCGGCACCGACGCCGTCGAGTTCATGCTGGCGGGCGCTACCGCGATCGCCGTCGGCACGGCGAACTTCATGAACCCCCAAGCGACCGTCGATGTAATCGATGGCATTATCGACTATTGCGAGAAGCAGGGCGTAAACGATGTGAACGATCTGATAGGAGCACTTGAATGCTAGAGGATTTCCACGCTCAACCCGCCCGCGACCGCGTGATCGTCGCGCTCGACTGCGATGCGGCTACTGCGCTTTGCCTCGCCGTGCAGCTGCGCGGCCATGCGAAATGGCTCAAAGTCGGCATGACACTGTATTATGCCGAGGGCCCTAAGATTGTGCAGACGTTCAAGCAGCTCGGCTTCAACGTCTTCCTCGACCTGAAGTTCCACGATATTCCGCATCAGGTGGAAGGTGCCGCGGCTTCGGCGGTGCTTTCGGGGGCCGACATGCTCACCATGCACGCTGTCGGCGGTTCTGCCATGATGGCAGCTGGGCACCGTGGTGCGGAAGCCGCTGCGTTCGAGCGTAAGGTTCCCGTTCCGGCGACGCTTGCGATCACGGTTCTCACCAGCATGGATGCGGAATCGCTTGCAGCCACGGGCGTTTCGAGAGCGTTGGCTGAGCAGGTGAGCTCGCTTGCCGTACAGGCGCGCGAGGCGGGGCTTTCGGGCATCGTGTGCTCACCTCAGGAAGCGAGCAGCATGCGCGAGCTGCTTGGCCCGGATGCCTTTATCGTGACCCCGGGCGTTCGTCCCGCGGGGAGCGCAAAGGGTGACCAGAGCCGCGTTGCCACGCCCGCGCAGGCTTTCGAGAACGGCGCCTCTCATATTGTTGTTGGTCGCCCGATCACGCAGGCCGAAGACCCGGTCGCTGCGTTCGAGGCAATCGCCGCAGAGCTGGCGTAATCCTTTCAACACGATAAGCGCTCGCGAAGTGAGCGCACGTTCAAGCCCGAGGGGTGCGCGGAATTCCGCGCACCCCTCGGTGTCTGATGGGACATCTTGCATCTTGGCACGGTTAGCATCGGGGGTTCGCCATTTGTGAATGCTTTATGCTCAGATGCGCTGTGATGTGTCCAGATTTGACCTTGCTCCTTATTTTTCCGTTGATGAGCAGTGATTTCTTCTAAAAACACTTGACCATTCGGCGGAAATCCACGACGATAATCAAACGTTAGCCGCGCCTTGGGCAAGCCGATGGAGAAGTGAGCTTGCGTGTGGTCGCGGAAAAACAATGCCCGTCAACTATTATTTTCCTTCTAATGGTCAACTGGGTATTTAGAATAATTGTTGCTAACGGCAATCGGCGGTAGGCGTCGTGCCGAGAAACAAAAGGAGAGATTCACGATGGCAATTCCTCAACTCAGCCCCGAAGAGCGTCAGGCAGCTCTCGAGAAGGCCAAGGCCGCCCGCATCAAGCGCGCTGAGGTTCGCGACGATCTCAAGAGCGGCAAGCTCACGCTCGAGAAGGTTCTCGACATGAAGGAAGACCCGATCGTCGGCCGCATGAAGGTTTCCACCCTCATCGAGACCCTCCCCGGTTACGGTAAGGCCAAGGCCGAGAAGATCATGAAGGAACTCCAGATCGCTGAGAGCCGCCGCCTTCGTGGTCTTGGCGACCGTCAGCGTGCCGCACTGCTGGAGCGTCTTGGCTAATCGTGCCCATGCGTCGCGGTAATCTCTTTGTGATTTCAGGGCCATCAGGTGCTGGCAAGGGCACCTTGGTGGCCCGTTTGTTGCGCGAAGTCCCCGATTGCTGGGTTTCGGTTTCCGCAACGACGCGCTCTCCACGCGAAGGCGAGCAGGAGGCTGTCCAGTACTTCTTCAAGAGCGACGAGGAATTCGACGCGCTTGTCAAAGAGGACGGGCTTTTGGAATGGGCCACGTATGCGGATCATCGCTACGGCACGCCGAAAAGCGCCGTGCTGGGGCATATCGCCCAAGGTGAGCAGGTCGTTCTTGAAATCGACGTGCAGGGCGCTTTCCAGGTGAAGGACAAGCTTCCCGAAGCGCACCTGGTTTTCATCGAGCCGCCTTCGCTTATCGTGCTTGAAGAGCGTCTGCGCGGACGCGGTACGGAAACCGACGAGGTGATAGCCTCCCGCATGGAAGCGGCCCAGGCGGAGCTTGCGCGCAAGATGGAGTATGATATTCGCATTGTGAACGACGACCTTGAGACTGCCACTAGGCAGTTAGTCGATTACGTGAACGAAAAAGCTGAAGAATAACGAGGTAACATTAAAGATGAGCATCATCGAACCGAGAATCAACGATTTGCTGGAAAAAACCGATCAGGACCGTTTCCTTCTGTGCGCCCTCGCGTCCAAGCGCGCGCACGACATCAACGACATGATGCGCGGTCAGCGCGATCGCGCAATCCAGCTGCAGACCGCCGTCGAGATTGCACGCGCTGCGGACAAGAAGCCGCTCACGATCGCCTTCAACGAGATCGCTGCTGGCGATGTTTCCTATGATCCTGACAGCATCGACATCAAGAACCATTAATGGCTGAGTATCAACGAATCTGTCTGGTTCACTACCACGAGATCGGCCTTAAGGGCCACAATCGCTCAAAATTCGAGATGCGCCTTCTGAAGAATCTGGAGGCGCATCTTTGCGCGTACCCCGTTGTGACAATTCACCGCATCTCGGGGCGTCTTTGCGTGTTCCTGAAGGAGGGAACCACGCACGACACCATGGTTGAATGCGCCGATGCCATCCGCTCGATTCCCGGCACCGCGCGTGTCTCGTGCGGGTTCAAGTGCGAGCGCGACCTCGATCAGATGACCGAGGCGGGCATCCTCGCGATGGGCGAGTCGGGGGCATTTGCGAGCTTCAAGGTGCACGCGCGCCGCAACCACACCGATTTCCCCGTGAACTCGATGGAGATCAACCAGATTGTCGGCGGGCGTTTGAGTGAGGCTTATCCCCAGGTAAAAGTCCAGATGAAGGACCCTGACCTTACGGTGGGGATCGAAGTTGTGCAAAACGCGGCCTATGTCTACGCGCGCAGCATCCCCGGCATCGGGGGCCTTCCCGTCGGAAGCTCGGGCACGGTTGTGAGCTTGCTTTCCTCGGGAATCGACTCGCCGGTGGCGCTCTGGCGCATCGCGCGCCGTGGCGCCGTTTGCATCGGCGTGCATTTCTCGGGCAGGCCGCAGACCTCCGATGCCTCCGAGTTCTTGGTCGACGACATTGCGCATGTGCTCGAAAAGACGGGCTGCATCGCGCGCGTCTATGTTGTTCCCTTCGGCGACTATCAGCGCGAGATTGCCCTTTCGGCGCCGCCTGAGCTGCGCGTTATCCTGTATCGCCGTCTTATGTTCCGCGTCGCTGAACGAATTGCTTTCTACGAGCATGCGAAGGCCATCGTCACGGGGGAGAGCCTTGGGCAGGTTGCCTCGCAGACGCTCGACAACATCAGGGCGACGAACGACGCTGTCTCGCTTCCGGTGTTCCGCCCGCTCATCGGCTCCGACAAGCTCGAGATCATCGCGCAATCGCAGCAGTTAGGGACGTTCCCCATCTCGTCGCAGGACGCGCCGGATTGTTGCACGCTCTTCATGCCGAGAAACCCCGAGACGCACGCGAACCTGACGGCCGTGCGCGAGGCCGAGGCCGCTTTCCCCATCGATCAGTGGGTAGAGGAGCTCGCCTGTGCTGCCGAGCCGCACGACTATGCCTGCCCTGCCTATAAGCCGAGCAAGAAATCGTTGCACGACCTTATGACGGAGAACGACGGTGACTAACTAGTCTGCGCAGTTGCTTAAGTCTGAGTGCGCTCTCGCTGTGATGCGCTACAAAGGTATTTGCGGTGCCTTTCTCAGGAAGGCGTAAGAGAGGATCTGTTTCAGCAGGTCCTCTTTTTGGCTCGTGTGGTATAGATGCTTGGGATTGTGTTTCCGCCGTTCGTTTTGCTGCATGTCGTTCGAGACTAGACCCTGCCAGGTTTCTGCAAGGAATCTAGCAGGTTTTTGTGTATTCTGGGCGAGAAACGGCAGAGTATTTGCGCCTTTACCGGTGCATTCCTACAGCAAATGCGCGGATAAGGCGACGCGATTTGGGAAGCATTGGGCCAGCTCATCGCCAGGCTTCATCGCTATACTCCCTTACTTAATCGAAAGGGGAGCGATGAAGCGTCGCGACAAAATACCGTTTTCTGTGCCGAGCAAGCGCAAGCCGAAACCTGCGGTCGTTATCGGAATAGTCTCGCTCGCGGTGGCGATACTCTGCATCGCAGGCTTGCAGCTTGCCCATGCCTTGCTGCCTGGAACCGAGTTTTCAATCTCAAAGGCGCAGACGAGCACTTCGGAGCCTATCGAAGATACAGCCTCCGATACGCCCATTGCCGAGAAGACGATATTCGTGCACGTTGAAGGTGCGGTTGCCGCCCCGGGGCTGCTCGAGCTTTCCGAGGGTTCGCGGGTGTACGACGCCATCCAAGCGGCTGGGGGCTTCGCTGAAGACGCGAGGCATGACGCGGTGAACCTTGCGCGCGTCTTGACCGACGGTGAGCAGATCATCGTTCCCAGCACTCAAACCGACGGCGGCTCGGACGCCGCGCCCGCAACCGCTGCTTCAGCTGGCTCGGCGGCTGGGAAGGTCAACATCAACACCGCCGATGTTGCAACGCTTGACACACTGCCTGGAATTGGGGCATCGACTGCCGCGAAAATCGTCGCTGACCGCGAGGCAAACGGCCCCTTCAAAACTATCGAGGACCTAAAGCGTGTCTCGGGAATTGGGGATAAGAAGTTTTCCCAGCTCGAGGGGTGTATTACCGTTGGATAACGAGAGAGGCGGACACGTAAAAGATGCAGCTCGCCGCCTCAGGATGAGGGCGAGCGTTCTCGGCCAGCATTCAAGCGACACTCTTGACGATCCATGCGCCCAAGGCTCCGTAAAGCGTCCGTCGATGCCACCGCTTACAATTCTTGCACTCGCATTGTGGGGCGCCTGTGCGGGAAGCTATACCCTGGGATTTCGATGCGCGCGGGAGTTCCTGGTTCCCCTCATTTTCGTTGCATGCGTCCTCTTCACCTTTGCGATTTTCGCCCTCATGCAAGGCGCCCCGCCGACGCTCGCCGTCCTCACTCTGGGACTCGCAATCGGGTGCGCACTCGGCTTCTCCGCTACACTTTCGTATATAACGAAGGCCGACCAAGTCATAGCCTCTCCGGTTCAGAAATGGGTCTTCACCGCCGAAGAAGACGCGAGGCAGGGTGATTTTGGCGCCACGGTTCACGTGGTGGCTCATTCGGAATCGACCGGCGAGGAGCACGCGGTGAGCGTTACCTTGCCAAAAGGGGAAAGCGACATATTCTACGGTGACTCGTTCAGCGCGACATGCGCGCTTTCTCAGCCGAGGGAGGCATCTGCCAAGCGGTTCTATCTTCAAGGCACCAATGCCGTGTCATCGCCTGGAGCGATCGAACGACTGGACAATTCGCGCTCCGTTGGGGGCGTTCTCGCAAACGTGAGAAAAACGGCGATTGCGTTGTTCGACGGTCAGGGAGATGTCGATGCGCTCTGCCAGGCGCTCGTCTGCGGATATCGGGAGCAGCTGCGAGAAGCCGATCTGTATGCAGCATGTAAGACAGTTGGTGTGGCTCATCTCGTCGCAGTTTCCGGGGCCCATCTTTCCATCACGTGCGGGATGATTGCGTCCATGCTTCAGGTCGTTCGAACGCCAAGGAGGCTCTCCCTTGCGATACAGCTTGCTGTGCTTTCGATTTATCTGGTACTGACGGGGATGCCCATATCCGCACTCCGAGCTGCGGCGATGGCTGTCGTCGGCATGATGTCTTTCCTCGCACGCCGACGTCGGGCGACACTCTCAGCGCTTGGCGCGTGCATTGTCGTGATCATTACTATCTCCCCGCAATCGAGCGTATCGATATCGTTTTTCCTCTCAGCGATGTCGACGCTGGGGATCATCGCGCTCATGCCGCTCATCTCATCATGGCTGTCGGACATTCCCATCGTGCGGCGGATAGCTGAGCCCCTAGCGCTCACGTTGGCGGCCATGGTGGCTACGACACCGTTTTCCGCGGCGCTCTTCTCGCAGTTGCCGCTCGTATCCCCTGTTGCGAACCTTGTCGTTGCACCGCTCTTTACGCTTGCGCTCTCGGTAAGCCTTGTGGGGTCCGTTGTCTCCTTAGCAGCTCCCGTCGTTGCGCCGCTCGCGCTACCCTTCGCGAACGGAGCCGCTTTCTTGCTTGCCCAAGCGATAACGATCTTCGCGGAGATTCCCTTTGCTTGCGTGCCGGTATCGCTTTCCGTGCCGTGGGGTCTTGCGCTCTCGATTGCTGGGCCGCTTCTGCTCTGGCTCTTATGGCCCCAGCTCACAGGCGCAACGATCTTTGCGATGGGATCAGCGGCCTGCGCGTGCGCTATTGTTCTCGTTGTCGTTGTTCCTCTTTTCAGGCCAAGCGAGATCGTCATGCTCGACGTCGCGCAGGGAGACGCGTTCCTCGTGAGGAGTAAAGGGTCGGCAATTCTCATCGACACGGGAAACCACGACAAGCTCCTCAAGGAGGCGCTTGCCAGGCAAGGCATATTCCACCTCGACGCGGTGCTTATCACTCACGCCGATGACGACCACTGCGGGTCGCTGCAGGCGCTTGACGGTGTCGTGACAATCGATAGCGTGCTCGTAGCGCGCGATGCCCTCACCTGCGACTGTGAGTCATGCGAAAGCCTCATCAAGAACGCGTCGTCGGTCGTGGGATCCGCCAACGTCGAACCTCTTGCTGTTGGGGATGCAATTGCCTGCGGGGACTTCTCTCTGAAAGTGATCTGGCCACACGGGTTTTCCGACGAGGGCGGCAATGCCGATAGCCTTTGCCTGCTAGTCTCTCTTGCGACGAGTGGGGGCACGTGGACGGCATTGTTCTGCGGCGACGCTGAATCCGATCAACTGAAAGAGATAATTGATGAGGGGGAGTTAGGGGATATCGATATCTACAAAGTCGGTCATCACGGCTCAAAGGCAGCACTCACCGAGTGCGTCGTTGAGGTGATTCGCCCTGAGATTTCGCTGGTCAGCGTTGGAGAGGGCAATCGATACGGCCACCCTGCTGCGCAGACGCTTTCGCTTCTGGACAACGTTGGGTCGCACGTCTTTCGCACTGACGAGATGGGAGACGTTTCATGCGAATTCTCAAACGATGGCATCCGCGTTACCGCCCTGGGATAGAATGGCTGCATGACGCAAACAGCTAAGCAAAAACCACTCATTCCTGCCTATCTGATCGTAGGGGAGGACGCGCTTAAACGCTCGACCGTGTTGAGGAGGCTCCGCGAGCGCCTCGCGCAATACGGTGATCTCTCTTTCAACTCCGACACCTTCGACGGCGAGACGGCACTGGGGGCCGATATCGTATCGGCTTGCAACACCATGCCCTTCGCAAGCGAGAAGCGACTGGTCTACGTACGCGATGCCGACAAGCTGAAGAAGGCCGATTCGGAGGAGCTTGTAGCCTACCTCGATTCCCCGAGCGATCAGACGGTGCTTGCGCTTGAGGCGGAGAAGCTCGCGAAGAACACGCGCCTGTACAAGGCTGTCGCCGCAGTGGGGAAGAGCGCTGTCATCGAGTGCATCCCACTGAAGAAGAAGGAGCTGCCCCACACCGTCCGGTCGATGGCCGTCTCGCACGGGACGACGTTCACCGAAGGGGCTGCAAATGCCCTGGTCGAGCTCGTGGGCGAGAACACGGTGCATCTCGACAGCGAAATCGCCAAGATTGCGCTCGCGCATCGGGGGAACGACCCTGTTTCCGAGCATGAGGTGCGCTCGCTTGTAAGCCGCACGACCGAGGCAACTCCTTGGGAATTCGTCGATGCCTTTGCCGCGCGCGACCTTAAGAAGTGCCTCATCTATCGCGCGAAAATGGAGTCGACTTCGCCCCATGCGCTCATTGCGATGTGCACTACCCGGCTGCGCGAGATCATGTGCGCAAAGGTCCTGGCAGAGCGGGGCAACCCCAATGCGCTTGCATCAGCGCTGACCGAGTATGCGAAAATTGCGAACCCCAAGGCCCGCCCCAAACAGGCATGGCAGGTGAAAGGGCATAGCACCCTCGCGCGGCGCTTCTCGCGAGAGGAGCTTCGCCGCGCGATCATCACCGCGCGCGATGCCGAGCGCGCCATGAAAAGCGGCGCTGATCCCGAAGCGGCATTCATGGACTGGATCACTTCCGTCTGTACGGGAAGATAGCCCTGCCATCCACGATCGAGGCAAACCACTCGATCCCTATCTCGCATTGGCGTCCCAAAGAAAAAGGGTCCTGGGTTCTTGCGATGAACCCAGGACCCTTCGAAAATCGCGTTAAGCGATTTGCTTATTCAGCAGCTTCCTCAGCTTCGGCAGCCTCGGCCTTGGCGGCCTCTTCGGCTTCCTTGGCCTTGCGAGCCTTAGCAGCAGCCTCTTCCTTGAGCTGCTTCTCGCGACGCTTTGCCTTCTCGGCGGAAGCGGCAGCGAGGGCGGCCTTGCGCTCGGCCTTCTTGGCAGCCTTCTTGTTGCCCGTGGCTTCCTGCTTCTTCGGCTCCGGCTTCACATAAGCAGCGCGATCGGCGTCGGTCACGATGGTGTTGGCGAGCTGCATGACACCGGACTTGCGGTTGGCAGCCTGGTTCTTGTGGATGATGCCCTTGGAAGCAGCCTTGTCGAGCAGGCGGCTCGCGGCGAGAGCGGCGGCGTAAGCCTCGGCACCGTTGCCGGCAGCGACAGCCTCGCGCACGCGACGCACTGCGGTCTTCAGCTCGGACTTGCAAGCCTTGTTGCGCTGATGCGCCTTCTCGTTGGTGATGTTGCGCTTCTTCTGGCTCTTGATGTTTGCCATGTTCGTTCCTTTCCTAAAACAACTGATAGTCCGCGCATGCAGCACGACACGTTGCGGGAAGGAGTGTTGGAAGGCAGGATTGACACGCGAGACGAAGAAACCGCAAAGATGCGCGTCTCGCATAGGAAACAGTCAGGATTTCTCTGTCTCGCAGGCCAATCGGCCATCCAGCACAAGCGCTTTCCCTGTTGCAGCCATGTCTGCGGATTCGCCGATGAATATCACCATGCGAACGCTTGCTGGATACGCAATGCGATAGAATAGCAAACGCTTGCGCCAATTGCACGTAGTTTTTAGTGAATTGCGCCCTTTTAAGGTGCAAACGTATACATTGAACACAAATACTGCAAGAGATAAGGACCTATCGATCGTCATGACCGACCCCTCGCATATCAGGAACTTCTCCATTATCGCCCATATCGACCACGGGAAATCGACGCTTTCCGACCGCATTCTCGAGATGACGGGCACCATCGCCGAGCGCGATATGCAAGCCCAGCTCCTCGACACGATGGACATCGAGCGCGAGCGCGGCATCACGATCAAAAGCCAGGCCGTGCGCGTGAGCTATCAGGCCGACGACGGCGAGGAATACCAGTTCAACCTCATCGACACCCCGGGCCACGTGGACTTCACCTACGAGGTGAGCCGCTCTTTAGCTGCATGCGAGGGCGCGGTG
>OLPC01002256.1_pt1 | contig 14790 bp, 10 predicted proteins | sample 1672341 | NCBI WGS metagenome assembly OLPC01 (sample SAMEA3136673, study PRJEB25190) | human gut metagenome | reverse complement strand
CGAGTGACACATAGCGAAAGCGTGTCTTGAATGTTTTTGTTAATTTTGAACAATTTAAAGAAGACTATGAGGAGTTTCGCAATTGGCTAATAGATATTAAAACGAAAGGAGGACACGCAGTATGCCATATTTTTCGGATGATATAATTGAAGAAGTGCGTTCCAGAAATGATATCGTGGATGTGATCGGACAGTATGTGCATCTGACGAAAAAGGGAAGCACCTATTTTGGACTGTGTCCTTTTCATAATGAGAAAACAGGATCGTTTTCTGTTTCTCCGAATAAACAAATGTACTACTGCTTCGGCTGTGGAGCCGGAGGGAATGTTTTCACGTTTATGATGCAGTATGAAAACTTTACCTTCGGGGAGGCAATGGAAGCCTTGGCGGACCGGGCGGGTGTTGCCCTGCCAAAGCAGGAATATTCTGCCGCACAGAAGAGAGAGGCAGATAAAAAACAGCGGCTGTTGGAGATCAACAAAGAGGCAGCCAGATATTTTTATACATTATTGCGGAATGACCGTGGAAAACATGCACTCGCTTATTTCCAGAAAAGAGAATTGTCTGAGGAGACCATGAAAAAGTTTGGTCTGGGATATTCGGATCAGTACAGTGATGACTTATACCGGTATCTCCGTTCCAAAGGGTATGAGGATGAGATCTTAAAAGAGTCGGGGCTTGTGACAATCGATGAGAGACGCGGCGGCTATGACAAATTCTGGAACCGTGCCATGTTTCCGATTATGGATGTCCACAACAAAGTCATCGGTTTCGGTGGCAGGGTGATGGGCGATGGAGAGCCGAAGTATTTAAACTCACCGGAAACACCGATTTTTGATAAGAGCCGGAATCTGTATGGACTTAATTTTGCAAGGACCACAAAGAAACCACAGTTTTTATTGTGTGAAGGATATATGGATGTGATCGCGCTGCATCAGGCAGGATTTGACAATGCGGTGGCATCACTTGGAACTGCGCTGACGGCAGGACATGCGAATCTGTTAAAAAGGTACACCAAAGAAGTGTATTTAACCTATGACAGTGACGGCGCAGGGGTGAAAGCTGCACTCCGGGCGATTCCAATTTTAAAGGAAGTAGGGATTACGACAAAGGTAATTAATATGCGTCCGCACAAAGATCCGGATGAATTTATCAAGGCTTTGGGAGCAGAGGCGTATCAGGATCGTATCGATCATGCAGAGAACAGCTTTATGTTTGAGATACGCATTTTAGAGCAGCAGTACGACATGAAAGATCCGGAGAGCAAGTCAGCCTTTTATCATGAAGTGGCAAAGAAACTATGCTCCTTCACAGAAAAAATCGAGCGTGATATTTACATTCAGGCAGTCGCGGAAAAATATATGCTGCCAACGCAGGATTTACAGCGGCTTGTCGGTAAATACGGAATGCAGATGGAAGGCATCCGAAAACAACCAACCCAGTTAAAAACCGGTATCAATGAGAAAAACGCCTCCGCCAGAGGAATCAAAAAAGAAGATGGGATGAAGCAATCCCAGAAACTTCTTTTGACATGGCTCATAGAGAATACCGGATTATATCATAAGATAAAAAAATATATCGCACCGAAGGATTTTACGGAGGAGATATATCATAAGGTAGCTGAAGTATTATTCCAGCAGTTTGAGGAGAGCGGAGAAGCAAACCCGGCGAAGATCGTCAGCATGTTTCCAGATGAGGAGGCACAGAAAGAGATTGCGGCGCTTTTCAATGCAAGAATCCATGAGGTCGAGTCAAAAGAAGACCGGGAGAAGGCATTGAAAGAGACCATTATCCGCATCAAACAAAACAGTATCAAGTATCGGTCCGGGCATTTGGCACCGACAGATATGGCTGGTCTGATGCAGCTAGTAACAGATAAACGTGACCTGGAAGAATTGGAGAAATTGCATATTTCCATTGATTAGGGACAAAATAGTAGAAAACTTGAGAGGATGAAACAAAATGGCAAAAAAGACAGAAAACGAGGTAAAGGAAACCAAAAAAGAAGCAGCAGTGATGGATGAAGCTGCAAAAGAAAAGTTTCAGCAGAAGTTAAAAGATCTGTTAGCCTTGGCCAAAAAGAAAAAGAACATGTTGGAATACCAGGAGATCAGCGACTTCTTTGCGGACATGCAGTTAGAAGCAGAGCAGTTTGATAAAATTCTTGATTTTCTGGAAGCAAACAATATCGATGTACTTCGGATCACAGATGATGATTCTGATGATGAAATTTTACTCGATGTAGATGATGAAGACGAGATCGAAGTGGAAAAAATCGACCTTTCCGTGCCGGATGGCGTGTCCATTGAAGATCCGGTCCGTATGTATTTGAAGGAGATCGGTAAAGTACCTCTTTTAAGTGCAGAGGAAGAGATCGAGCTGGCAAAAAATATGGAAGCCGGTGCTGTGGCGAAGGAAAAGATCGCAATCTTAAAGAGCAGAGAAGAGAATGCAACGGAAGAAGAACTTGCAGAGATCAAAGAAGAGATCAAGAATTTGCAGAAAGATCTTGATGCAGGGGATGAGGCAAAGAAACGTCTTGCAGAAGCAAACTTACGTCTGGTTGTTTCCATTGCAAAAAGATATGTGGGACGTGGAATGCTTTTCCTTGATCTGATCCAGGAAGGTAACCTTGGTCTGATCAAAGCTGTGGAAAAATTTGACTACCGCAAGGGATATAAATTTTCTACCTATGCAACATGGTGGATTCGTCAGGCTATCACAAGAGCTATCGCAGACCAGGCGAGAACGATCCGTATTCCGGTTCATATGGTTGAGACGATCAATAAACTGATCCGTGTTTCCAGACAGTTACTTCAGGAGTTAGGACGTGAGCCAAGTCCGGAAGAGATTGCAGCAGAGATGAATATGCCGGTAGAGCGTGTGCGTGAGATCTTAAAGATTTCCCAGGAGCCGGTTTCTCTGGAAACTCCGATCGGTGAGGAGGAGGACAGCCACTTAGGTGACTTCATTCAGGATGATAATGTGCCTGTTCCGGCCGATGCAGCCGCATTTACCCTTTTGAAAGAGCAGTTGGAGGAAGTACTTGGAACACTGACCGAGAGAGAGCAGAAAGTTTTGACACTCCGTTTTGGTCTGGAGGACGGCCGTGCAAGAACACTGGAAGAAGTTGGAAAAGAGTTCAATGTAACACGTGAGCGTATCCGTCAGATCGAAGCAAAAGCGCTCCGCAAACTTCGTCATCCAAGCAGAAGCCGCAAATTAAAGGATTACTTAGAGTAAAATGGTAAAGATTTCAAATCGTTTAATGACAGCCGCAGCTCTTGTCACACAGGGATATACACTGGCAGATGTTGGAACAGATCACGGATATATTCCAATCTATCTGTTACAGCAGAAGAAAATTCCAGCTGCAATTGCCATGGATATCAATGAAGGACCGTTAGAGCGGGCAAAAGAACATATTGCTTTATATGGATTGCAGGCATACATACAGACACGTCTCTCAGACGGTGTGGCAGCTTTGAAACCCGGCGAGGTGGAAGCTGTCCTCATCGCCGGCATGGGAGGCGGACTGGTCATGCATATCTTAAAAAACGGGGAAAAAGTCTGCCAGTCTGCGAAAGAACTCATCCTGCAGCCACAGTCCGAGATAGAGAATGTCCGTGAATTTTTACGGGAAGAAGGATATGCCATTCTCGCAGAGGACATGGTGTTGGAAGATGGAAAATTCTATCCGATGATGAAAGTGCAGTATCAGGGTGAAAATGCACAGAAAGCTTCGGAAGTGTTGAAACTTTCAGACCTTTATGGTGGATTACTCCTGCAAAACCGCCATCCCGTGTTGAAAACTTTCCTTGAAAAAGAAAAGCTCATATACACAGGCATCAAGGAGAATCTTGAAAAACAGCCGGCGTCAGAAAAAATCCGGACACGGCTTGCAGAAGTGGAAGACATACTGCATTATAATGAACTTGCATTACAGTTTTATCAATAGTCCCCCTTATTTCAAAAACATCCGCATCATCTTTTCTTTCAATCTGGTATATTTCTGATACCGGATCGGAAGATCCATCCACGTTTTCTTATCGACAATACTGCGGTAATGGCTGAAGGTTTCAAAACCAACCCTGCCGTGGTAGCTGCCCATGCCGCTCTCACCGACACCGCCGAATGGCATATCGCTCGTTGCAAGATGAATGATCGTGTCATTGATACAGCCGCCGCCAAAACGGCAGGTATCTAAGACCTTCTTCTGTGCAGCCTTGTCCTCGCTGAAAAAATAAAGCGCAAGCGGATGAGGGTGGGATTCCACGGTATCAAGCGCTTCGTCTAATGTGTCGAAGGTGAGGATCGGAAGCAGTGGTCCAAAGATCTCTTCGCCCATCACAGCGTCGTCCCACGTAATATTATTGAGAACGGTAGGCGCAATGCGGAGCGATTCAGGCTCTGACTGTCCCCCATACACAAGCTTTTCCCCATTGATCAGCCCGAGAATGCGTTCAAAATGCTTTTCGTTGATGATCTTTCCGTAATTCGGATTTTTCAGAGGTTCTTTCCCAAACTGCTTTTCAATCTCAGCTAAAATCGCAGTGATAAGCTCATCACGGATGCGTTTGTCACAGAGAATATAATCCGGCGCAACACAGGTCTGTCCACAGTTCAAATACTTGCCGAAGACAATACGCTTTGCGGCAAGCCGGATCTTAGCGGTGGAGTCAACGATACATGGGCTCTTTCCGCCAAGCTCTAATGTGACAGGGGTTAAATATTCAGCCGCATGGCGCAGCACCTCCCGTCCGACGGTCTTTCCGCCGGTGAAAAAGATCATGTCAAAACGCTGCTGTAAGAGTGCCTGATTTTCTGCGCGGCCGCCATCGACCACTGCAACATAATGTGCCGGAAAACATTCTTCGATCATGGTCTTCATGACATTGAACGTGCAAGGGGCGTAGGCGCTTGGTTTTACGACCGCAGTATTTCCGGCTGCTATGGCATCGATCAGCGGATCGAGTGTCAGTAACACCGGGTAATTCCATGGGCTCATGATCAGCACGGTTCCGTAAGGGGAAGGGGAGCGGAAGCTCTTTGCTGCAAACTGGGCGGCCGGGGTGGAAACACGTTTGCTGCGCATAAGGCTGCGGAGATACTTCTGCATCCAGGTAAGCTCGGACAGTGTCAGCCCAATCTCACACATATAGCTTTCCATACGGCTCTTTCCAAGATCCTCCTTCAATGCCGCAGCGAGGTCGGCTTCATGGCGGATCATAGCCTCCTTCAGACTTTCTAACTGTTTCAGGCGGAATTCCGCCGGAATCGTTTTTCCACTGGAAAAAAAGTGGTTCTGTTGTTGTAAAATATCCTTGATCTCCTGTTCGGTCATGAGATGCCTCCTTTTATCTTCAGGATCGATCAGACAACTACCTGTTCTGACTCAACCTGTATCCGTACATCTGATACATATATACTATCGAAAATAACATACTTCTGCAAGTGTTTTACTTCCGGGCAGACAGGAAAAACAATTCTTGAAAAACGGCGCTTATAATGCTACAGTAATAATACTGATGATCTGCAGCAGAGATCATGGCGCAGATCAGTTTGATAATAATGTGACTGCCGGATACGAAGGGCAGATTGCGGAAAGGCATGGAAAATAAAATGAACGATTATAAAATAGGCACAAAATGTGTACAGGCAGGATATACCCCGGAGAATGGACAGCCGCGGCAGATTCCGATCATCCAGTCTACTACTTTCAAATACAGCACCAGCGAGGACATGGGAAAACTGTTTGATCTTGAGGCATCCGGATATTTCTATACACGGCTGCAGAATCCGACCAATGATCATGTCGCAGCCAAGATCGCCGCAATGGAAGGCGGCACAGCCGCAATGCTGACCTCAAGCGGACAGGCAGCGAACTTTTTTGCTATATTCAACATATGTGAGAGTGGAGACCATATCGTGGCATCATCCTCGATCTACGGCGGAACCTTCAACCTCATTGCAGTTACGCTTGCCAAAATGGGGATCACGGCAACCTTCGTGTCTCCTGACGCATCGGAGGAGGAGTTAAACGCTGCATTCCGTCCGAACACAAAGCTGATGTTTGGCGAGACGATCGCCAATCCGGCATTGACAGTATTAGATATTGAGCTCTTTGCAAAAACAGCACATGCGCACGGCGTACCTCTTATCATAGACAACACATTTCCAACTCCGGTCAACTGCAGGCCATTTGAGTGGGGGGCGGATATTGTGACACACTCCACCACCAAATACATGGATGGACATGGTGCGGCAGTAGGCGGTGCGATCGTTGACAGCGGAAAATTCGACTGGATGGCACACGCAGACAAATATCCGGGACTTTGTACACCGGATGAGAGCTACCATGGCGTGACCTATGCAGAAAAATTTGGCAATGAGGGCGCATTCATCACAAAATGTACAACACAGCTTATGCGTGATCTCGGATGCATCCAGTCGCCACAGAACGCATTCCTGTTAAACCTTGGACTGGAGTCGCTGCACGTGCGTATGCCTAAGCATGTGGAAAACGGACAGGCAGTTGCAGAATTTCTGGAAAAACATCCAAAGGTAGCCTATGTGAACTATCCGGGACTGCCTTCCAGCAAATACTATGAACGTGCCAGAAAATACCTGCCACACGGCGGATGCGGTGTCGTTTCATTCGGATTAAAGGGCGGCAGGGAGGCTGCGTCTGCTTTTATGCAGAACTTAAAGCTTGGAGCGATCGAGACACATGTGGCAGATGCAAGAACCTGCTGTCTGAATCCGGCAACCTCCACGCACAGACAGATGACAGATGAACAGCTGAAAGAGGCTGGTGTTCCGGCAGAGCTGATCCGGATAAGTCTCGGTTTAGAGGATAAGGAAGATCTGATCGCAGATATTTCGAATGCGTTGGATGCGATCAGGGACTAATATGCAGAAAAAAGAAAGTGCAGAGAGAAAAATGAGTAAGATAAAAACAAAAAAAGTGCTGACACCGGAGCAGAAGAAAAAGCGCATCCGCAACATCATCATTGTCGCAGTGATCCTTGTGGCAGCATCCATTGCAACTTACTGGATGCAGCCGCAGAACAAAGCGCTGGCAGAGAGTGAAGTGTTCAGCGAAGAGGAAGTGAAGGCACAGGCGGAAAAAATCATAGGGCTTTTAAATGCAGAGGATTTTGACAGCCTGCAAAGCCTTGTTGTCCCGGATATGCAGGAGATCATGAACAAAGAGCGCATGGACGAGGGCAAGGCGCGGATCTCGGAAGACTGGGGAGATTTTGTTTCCATTAAAACAATGCAGGATGCGGAGATCATACAGAGGGGTGCGCATATCGCAGCCGTTTACGTGACCGCAGAATATGAAAACATCGAGGTGCATTACACACTGGCGTTCAACGAGGACATGAAGCTTGCGTCCTTCGGGATCCAATAGCGGATCATTCCTGCGGAAACATATAGGAAAAATAAACATCCTTAAAATTAGCGTAATTGTCTCTTGAAATCGGAATCTGTGCGCCGGATTTTGTGAAGAGAGAGGTTTTACCGAACTTTTCCACGCAGCTTAACGCTGCAATATAGCTGCGGTGGCATTTATAAAACCCTTTTTCCACTGTGAAAATTGTTTCACACTGGTGAAAGGGTTCTTTTATGGAGATCACCGAGCCGTCTTTCAATGTGACTAACACATTCTTATTCTGCGCTTCCAGATATTCGACATCCTGAAAATAAATCGCCTGGTAGCCGGAATCTGTTCTTGCCGCGAAATGAGCCATGGAAGCCTTGTGGACTTCGTACCAGCTGTCGAGGACCGCATGGAAACGCACTTCGTCAAGAGGTTTCAACAGATACCAGAAAGTGCGGACTTCATAAGATTCCAGCGCAAATTCCGGTGAGGACGTCAGAAAAATGATCGGAACGTGCGGGTCATGCTGGCGCAGTTCGCGTGCGGTATCCATGCCGCTCAAAAGGGGCATGATCATATCAAGCAGGATCAGATCCATGCCATAAGCCCTGTGTGCGGAGATCAGTTCGTCACCGTTTGTGAACCGGTAGAGCTGCAGTGTCAGCTGATGCGCCCGGCACCAGGAATCAAGACTGTCTGAAAGCAGATCCAAAAATTCAGTTTCATCATCACAAATCGCAATCTTTACCATAATAAATTTCCTCGCTTAAAGAATAATGCGGACTACAAAGTCCTCACCTTCCATGTAAAACTGGTACTGTCCATGTTCCTTCTCGACATAATAAATGACGCTTTGGACACCGATACCGTGATTCTTTGCCGTTGTAACCGGGATACCGTTTGAAAAAACAGGTGTCTCTGAAGCCGGATTCTTCTGCAGGATCAGAAGGTGGTTTCCCTTTTCAAAAATGCTCAGATGCACGATACGTTTTTCCTCAGGGAGCTTCGTGACCGCATGCATGGCATTTTCCAGAAGATTGGAAAGGATGGCACAGAAAGTCATCTCAGAGCAGCAGAGTGTCTGTGAAGTCTGGATCTGTACGTCAAAAACGATCTGATTTTCCGCAAACCGTGTCTGGTAAATGGAAAGAACCGAATTCAGCAGCTCATTTCTGCAGAAAGAATGAATGACCGTGTCGTCATATTGCTTATTGATCTCCTGAATATAATCAAGTGCACGCTCCGGTTCCTGCTGGGAGATAAAAGTCTGGATGGCGGCAAGATGATGGCGCATGTCGTGCCGCAGGATCTTCATGCGGTGTTCGCTGCTGCGGACCTGCTCAATCTCCGAGTGCAGGGAGTTCAACTGCATATTGGTAAGCTGACCGTATTGTTCAGCGCGGTTTTTCAACTCATATTCCTGAAAATAGACGAACAGGAAAATGACATAGGAAATACACATGGCAAATGCGAGAAATTCCACGACTACCTTATTTCCGGAGTAGAGAAGCATGGAGAACTTTGTGGTAGAGTAATCAAACACATAATAGACAAATGGCATTGCCCCGAGGATATACAGCTCCCGGTCAGATTTTGCCAAAAGCAGTGCGGTAGTCTGGCACAGATACCGGCTCAAGAAAGCGAAAACGGCAACAGTCACGATAATCCTTACAAGGTAATAAACCCATTCCAATCCGCTCAGGGATAAGGCAAAAATACCTGCCCAGTTGCTGAACTGGCAGCACAGATAGGCGGTCATGATAGAGATTATGGAAGGCAGCCAGCGGAAACGGTAATAAAACACCAGCAGCAGAAAAAGCGGCAGATGCACGAAAATCGGATAGACGGCTTCCGTGAACAACGAACCGAATACCGTATTGCAGATCAGAAAGAAAAGTCCAGATACTGCTCCACCGCCAAGAAGAATGCAGACATTTTTCTTATTCTGTTTTACCCCGAGAAAAAAGGCGGACAGAAAAATGCCAAACAGCATTGTCGTTAAGTGGTGTGTATAAGCTAAAATCTGAAGCAGCATGTGGCAGTCCTCCTTGTTTTACAGTTATGATACATCCATTATAAAAAATTCGGAAAACCAAAGCAAGCCTGCATCTTACAATTCACGCCATATAATTACAACTCACGCCGAAATCCGGGTTTTGGATGAACGCTGTGATAAAATGAAAAAAATGGTAAAGTGACATATGTAACTATTCAGAACCCCATTCGCAAAACCGCTCTTTCAGAGCTTTCCTTTTGCTCATGTGGTTACTTCGCCAAAGAAATTTTCAAAATTATGCTCATTCATGCAAGCATGATTCGCAAATTTATGAAAATTGCCTTGGCTCTGAATAGTTACAAACAAATGCAGGAGGAGAATACACATGATAAGAAAAAAGAGAATGAGCAAAGGAATTGCAAAAATACTTTCCGGTTTACTGGTATTCGGAATGGTGGCAGGACTTGTTCCGGCAGTACCGGGTGGAACAGTGCATGCGAAGGCTGAAGGGGAAAGTGAGCAGAACGTAACAGCTGCGGGGAATCCTGAGCATAAGCATTGCGTATGCGGAACTGGGGAGCTGACAGCTGGAAATTGTAGTCATGAGGAAAAGGAATGGAAAGGAATTTCTGATCTTAGTGAAATAACTGAAGAAGGATATTACTATCTGAAGGATAATGTGACAATCCAGAGTGCATGGAATTGCCCATATGACGTAACATTATGCCTGAATGGACACAGCATTACTCGTGAAGGTAATGATGAACAAGACATATATAATAATGGGGGGAATGCTGTTATAAAAATAACCAAAAACATTAGTTTTGCCCTTACGGACTGTCAGGAAACGGTTGGAACTATTACTCATAAGGCAGGAGTAAGCGGTGAAGGTGTTTATAATGCTGGAAATTTTAACATGTATAATGGTAAAATTTCCGGTAACAATGGTGGTGTCACAAATCAAAGAACCTTTGAAATGTATGGGGGAACAATCTGTCAGAATACTGCTGAATACGGCGGAGGAGTATATAATAAAGATACAGGTACATTCAACATGTACAGTGGTACAATCACTGATAATACAGCAAGCACTGGCTACTATGATGGTGGCGGAGGTGTGTACAATGAAGGTATGTTCAGCATGTCCGGTGGACATATTTTCCAAAACAAGTCCACTAATCATGGTGGAGGAGTAAATAATGGAAGTGGCACATTTGAGATGTCCGGAGGCGAAATCTCTAAGAATACTACCACTAATCGTGGTGGAGGTGTCTTCAACAAGGGAGGCACATTCATTATGTCTGATGCAGCAAAGATTAGTGAAAATAAAGCAATGTATGGTGGAGGTGTCTATAAGGAGAGTGGAACATTCACTATGTCCGGAGGAACAATAACCGGTAATACAGCAGCCGGTTCGGCAGCATATGCGTCAGGTGGAGGAGTGTATAATGAAGCAGAAGCATTCACTATGTCCGGAGGTACAATAACCCAGAATAAATCACAATATAATGGTGGAGGAGTATATTATAAAAGCGGCACATTTGAGATGTCTGGAGGAGCAATAGCTGATAATGAAACAAAAGTGTATGGTGGAGGAGTATATAATAACGGTGCGTTCACTATGTCCGGAGGTGAAATAACTCATAATAAATCAGAAAAGTATGGTGGAGGAGTACAGCATGCATCGCTAGAATCTTTTAAAATGAGTGGTACGGCTAAGATTACCAATAACACGGCTATTTCCGGGGGAGGCGGTGTTCTAGTAGAAAAAGGCCGTGCAATAACTTTGGGTGGTGCGGTAGAGATTACTGGAAATAAAGTTGGAGACAACAGAGATAATAATCTATATCTTGGTCGGGAAACAACGGTGCAAACAGACTCTATGACAGGAAAAGAAACAATAGGCGTGACTACATATAATTCACCAACAGATGATTCTTCGGTTACAATTACCAGTAATGCTGCAAGTGCAGGCTGTTTTTTCTCTGATAATAGTGCTTACGAAATAGGTACGGATGCAGCTGGAGTTGTATTAAAATGCAAAGAAAAATTACCTACTGTACCGGATCCTGAACCAAAAACCTTTACATATGATACAACAGAACATACTGGTATTGAATTAGGTGAAAATTATACAGTTGCTAGTGGAACAAATAGTGCAACAGATGCAGGTACTTATGAGGTGATTATAAAACCGTCTGCTGGCAAAACATGGGAAGATGGAATAGCAAACGAAAAGACTTTTAACTGGGAAATCACAAAAGCATCGCAGAATGCTCCTACTGGTCTGGTGGGAGAGAAAACTATTACCGCAGGTGGCAGTGACGGCAAGATTACAGGCGTGAATGAGAATATGGAATACCGTAAATCCGGGGACAGCTCATATATAGACTGCACCGGCAAAGAGATTACCGGACTTTCTGCAGGAACCTACGAGGTCAGATACAAAGGGGATAAAAATCATGAGGAAAGTCCAGCCTTTGTGGTAACAGTTCCGGATGCAGATAAGCCTGTTTATATCTTGGAAATTATCAATGGTACAGGTAATGGAACGTATGTGGAGGGTACTGTTGTAACGATTACAGCAAATCCGGCTGCAGATGGAAAAGTATTTGATAAGTGGGTGAAGATGTATGGCGACGCAGTTATTGCTGATGAGAATAGTGCGACAACTACTGTGACAACCAAAATAGCACCAACCCAGATTCAAGCAACCTATAAGGACAGTGAGACAATACCAACACCGAATCCGGAGCCGACGCCGAATCCAAATCCGGGACCTGAGCCAACCCCAACCCCGGAGCCAGCCCCAACACCGGCTCCAAATCCGACACCGGAAGCAACAACCCCGACACCGGATCCGGCACCGGCGACATCAACACCGGCTGCATCAACCACAACAGCACCGGCATCTTCGGCAGCTGCAGCACCGGCTCAGGTAACGTATGATATTTTGGATGGAGCGGGCAGTTCATGGACACAGAATACAGATGGAAGCCTTGCAATCAGAGGAAGCGGTGAGATTTCAAAATTCCGTGAGGTCAAGGTGGACGGAGTAACGGTTGATCCGGTGAACTATACGGTCACAGAAGGATCTACCATCATTACATTCAAACCGGAATACCTTAAGAGCCTGTCAACAGGAAACCATTCTTTCGAGCTTGTCTGGACAGATGGAACAGCGGCAACTAACTTTACGGTAGCCGAAAACACTGACCAGAGTGCAAAATCTCCAAAGACAGGCGAAGATTTCAGCAGAACACTTTGTACAGTACTTCTGATGGTTTCATGCGCAGGACTTGCAGGAATGTTTGTAAGAAGAAAAAGAAACAATGTCAGATAAGATGAAAGCAAAGCAGATTACAAGCAGGGTTTAGAAATACAAGGGAGAAATTCTATGAAGAAAAAAATATTTGCATTCCTGCTCAGTGGCATGATGCTGATGGGAATGATGCCAGTCACAGCGATGGCAGATACTTCACACACACATTCAGTGGGACAGGACAATAGCCAAAATGAAACTTGGATTGCGATTTCGAGTCTGGATGGGATAACACAGGATGGCAGTTATTATCTGACACAGCCTGTCACTCTCAATACTACATGGATATGTGATTATAATGTAAAGCTTTGTCTGAATGGAAATAGTATTACTTGTGATGCAAGTGACAGTGACACTATTGTCATAAATAACGACAAAACATTTATCCTTACAGATTGTCAGGAAAATGCCGGAAGCGTTACTCATAGCGAGAGTAAAACAGGTAGAGGCATATGTAATAATGGAACATTTTACATGTATGGTGGGAATATTTCCGGCAATGCTGTGACAGGTCCGAAATATTCAAGCGAGTATGGAAAAGAATATAAAGGCGGTGGTGTCTATAACAGCGGTACTTTTTACATGTATAAGGGCACAATCTCCAGTAACTCAGTTAAGGTTAACGCTAATGCAGATGAAGGAAACTATAGCTATGGTTACGATTATGGCTATGGTTATGATCGATATTATAGTCAGTTCAATGGAGGCGGTGTCTACAATGATGGAAGTTTTACTATGTCTGGCGGTTGCATTTTAAATAATGACGCTGACAATGATTATGGCGGTGGCGTGTATAACAGAAATAGATGTGAATTGTCAGGCAGTGCTTTAATTTTCAATAATAATGCAAGACTAGGTGGAGGTATATATAATAGTGGAAGTTTTACCATGTCTGGCGGCAGCATTAATGAAAACCATAGCGGTGGTGCCGGAGGCGGAGTTCTTAATTATACTAGTGGTACATTTACTATGACAGGTGGATTAATCTCTGGTAACGCTACAGAAAGATCCGGAGCTGGTGTATGCAATTGGGAAGGACAATTTATTATGTCTGACAATGCGGTTATCAGTCATAATGTTTCTACGGATACATATGGTGGAGGTGGTGGTGTATTTAATTTCAACGGTACATTCACTATGAATGGTGGTTCTATCAACAATAATAAGGCTCCTAAAGGCGGTGGCGGTGTAGAAAACTATGCGGAGAATAATTATAAAATAATATTTACCATGAATGGTGGAACTATTTCTGGTAACGAGGCAGGAAAGCTTGGAGGAGGAATATGGCATCATGTTTATCACATTAACAGCAGTGATAACGCAGAAGGATTATTTGTCATGAATGGAGGTACTGTGAGCCGGAATAGTCTGACAGATACTTCTTCTGGCAAGGGCGGTGGTGTATATATACAGTGATGGTGATATGATACTATCTGGTTCACCGAATATAGCTGGAAACACAGCAGCTAATCTGTATCTTGCTTCTGACAAGCTTGTATCAGCATCGGGACTGGCTACAGGCGTGAGAATTGGTGTGAATAAAGAAATAGTTCAAAGCGGAACAACTCCGGTGACTATTACGAATGATATTGTAAAAGAAAACTATTTTGTTTCGGAGAACAGTGCATATGAAACAGGTATGAATTCCGAAGGATATGTTGTCATGAACTTAAAAGATCCTTCATTGATTCCATTGTACGCTTTAACGGTTGAAAACGGCACAGGTTCAGGTAATTATGCAGATAATACAACCATTACAATCATGGCAAATGCACCTGAAACTGGAAAAGCATTTGATAAGTGGGAACTGATATCGGGTGATGCAGTCATTGCGGATGTAAACAATGCTACAACTACTGTGACAACCAAAATATCGCCATCTCGCATTAAAGCTGTTTATAGGGATGAGACTCAGACCCCAGCACCAAAACCAAATCCGGAACCGACACCGAATCCGAATCCGGAGCCAACCCCAACACCGAATCCGGAGCCAACACCAACACCGGATCCAGAGCCAACCCCAACACCGGATCCAAATCCGACACCGGAAGCAACAACCCCGACACCGGATCCGGCACCGGCGACA
>OLPC01002243.1_pt1 | contig 14843 bp, 10 predicted proteins | sample 1672341 | NCBI WGS metagenome assembly OLPC01 (sample SAMEA3136673, study PRJEB25190) | human gut metagenome | reverse complement strand
TTGGCAGGGGCTTATCGAGAATGATACGTCGAGCGTCGGACGTATCTGGACCGACAAGACCGTTCGAGTGGCGGATGACGAGAAGTCCGACTTCCTAACCACGCTCTCGGTCATGTCATCTACCTCCGATACCACCACGACTGAGGTCAAGCCTCTCGACATTGTACTGGTACTCGACGCCTCCGGATCGATGGACGATCCGATGGGCGGCCACGACAGAACTAAGCGCATCACGGCGCTCAAGGGTGCTGCCGGTGACTTCATCGACACGATTGCCAAGCAGAACGAGGGCCTTCCCGCCGAGAGGCAGCACAAGGTTGCCATCGTCAAGTTCGCGGGCAAAAAGTCCAGCAGCGTGGGCAACGACAAGTACCGCAGTGAAGGCTATCGCTATAACTACTCGCAGGTCATGAAGGAACTCACGCCTTGCGATATGGCTGGGGCGACAAGCCTCAAGGACACCGTTGACTCAATTAGCCCCGCGGGCGCCACGCGTGCCGACCTTGGCCTTCAGCTTGCGCAATCGCAGCTCTCGAGCAATGGACGCGCGGACGCAAAGAAAGTCGTCGTCTTCTTCACTGACGGTTCTCCTACGAGCTTCGACGGATTCGAGAGCCAAATCGCCACGAGCGCTGTTACGTCTGCCAAGGCGATGAAGGATTCCGGTGCCACCATCTATACCATTGGCATCTTTAACGGGGCCGCGCCCACAGACGATCCCGCGAAGAGCGGCACGAGCAAAGAGAACAGATTCATGCACGCGGTGTCGAGCAACTACCCGCTCGCTACATCATATGCTACCGGATCGCTCGGCTCGCGCGCACAGAACTCCAATTACTATCAGTCTGCGGCCACGACCTCCGAGCTCGAGAAGGTCTTCAGCGGCATCTCAAGCTCTATCACCACGGGGGCGGGCTATCCCACTCACATCGAGGACGGGTTCGGCGTGCATGAGACCGGCTACATTACGTTTACCGACACTCTGGGCGATTTCATGCAGGTTGACAAGTTCCACAGTGCCCAGATCAACGGCACGTCCTTCTCGGTCGCCGGCATGTCCACCGAGGGCAACACCGACACCTATACGTTTGAGGGTACGGCAAAGGACCTAGTCGTCACCGTCGAGCGCGCGGGCGAAGCGAACCCGCGCCAGGGCGACAAGGTTACCGTCAAGGTTCCGGCATCGCTCATCCCGCTGCGCGAGTACAAGATCGATAAGGCAAAGGGCACCTTTGAGGTGGCGGACATCGATGCCGTCAAGCCTCTGCGCGTGACGTATGCTTCGAGCGTCAAGGGCGTCGTGCGCGACAACCTTTTCACGCCCGCAAACGTCGCCGGGCTCACTGACTATATCGATGCCAACAGAGATCACGACGCCAACACAGTAAGTTTCTTGGCTAACAAGTGGTCCGGCGGAGACTTGGGCGATACGTACGCCAGCTTCCGTCCGTCTTCTGCCAACAGCTACTACTATCTCCAGAAGGTGACGCCTCTCTACACTGATGAGGCGTGCACCCAGCGTGCAACCGGGAGCCTCGAAGACGCCGCGACGTACTACTACAAGGACGAGTACGTTATCCGTGGTGATGACGGAAAGCCAAAAGATGCCTACACCGCGGTTGCCATCGGCGGCAGCATGATCTCGAGCTTTGAGGGGGCCCTTACCTCCGACGGTACCGGCTATGCGCTTGCCAAGGGCACCGCGCGCCTGCTCTTCATCGACCAGCTGCACACCGAAAAGACCGCCGTGGGTGGTAACGCCACCGGCACCGCCCGCGATGTACTCAATCCCGAGTGGAATGACAGCTCGAGCCTGGCCGGCGCAACGCAGGTCAACGCCCATCTGGGCAACAACGGCAAAATTACGTTTGGTTTAGGCACCACGCCCGCCGCGCTCGATACCAAGGCAAGATTCGGCCTGACCAAGGTTCTCGAGGGTCGCGCGTGGACCGATGCCGACAAGTTCACGTTCGAGATTGGTCTCGCGTCCGGTGACCGCGATGCCCAGAGTGTGCCTAAGACAAGCGTTACCTTGACTAAGAGCGACGCAGACGGACAGGGTCACGCCGCTATCGACTTCGGCGCCATCACCTACACCAAGGCCGGTACCTATGTCTACGAGGTCTTTGAGAAGGATGGAGGCGCAAGCGGTATTGCTTACAGTACCAACCGCGCCAGGATCACCGTGGTGGTCACCGTCGATAAGGCCGGCGTGCTTTCTGCATCCGTCACTAAGGTCGAGAATCCCACATTCACCAACACATATACCTCCGAGTTGAGCTATTCTGCCGCCGGCGGCCTTGTTATCACCAAGACGCTCAACGGTCACAGTATGGCGAAGGGGCAGTTTGCGTTTACCGTGAAACCCCAGGACGCCGCCTCTGCCAAGGCGCTTGGCCTGTCAGAGGGCGACAACACATTCATGACGCCAGCTGCCGCAGACGGCGCGACGGTATCCATCGATATCCTCGGCGGGCGTGACGTCACGTTTATGCAGGCAGACGCTGGCAAGACCTATAGCTATACCGTCAGCGAGAAAAATGACGGCGCCCTAGGCTATACCTATGACACCGCCGAGCGCACGATAACTATTGCTGTGACCGACGACGGTGCGGGCAAGCTCACGGCTACCACGACCGTTACCGGTGGCGCCATGGGCAGCAAGACCTACACCTACGCCACAGGCGAGACGTCCGAGGCGGCAAAGGTCCCGTTTACCAACAGCTACTCCGCCTCAACCGATAACCAGGGCGGATCGACTGCGGCTATCATCGCCGTCAAGGAGATGAAGGGACGCCCGCTTACTGACGGCGAGTTCACGTTCCATCTGGCCTATGCCGGCACCACTACTCCCCTCCGCACGGTACGCAACAACAAGGACGGCACCGTTGGCTTTGGGACCTTCTCCTATGACACCGCCATGCTGGCAGACCTGGTCAAAAGCGGCCACGCGACCAAGAGTACGAACAAAGACGGCAACTTTGAGTGGACCGTTGAGTACGTGGCATATGAGGATGAGTCCAGCCTGCCCAAGGGCGTGAGTGCTGAGCTTGCGAGCTTCACCGTGATCGTGCACATTGTTGACAATGGCGACGGCAGTCTTAAGGCGACAGTACAGACTGAGGGTGAGGGCAAATGCGTATTCCGCAATGTGTACTCCACGGGAAATTCAGTGACCATGCGGCTTAACGGCACCAAGTTGCTGACCTCGACCGATGGTCTCACGCCGGCGAGCATCAAGGGCAAGTTCACCTTTACCGTGACGCCCAAGGAGGACGGAGCGCCCATGCCCAAGTGCGCGACCGCAACGAACGATGCCGACGGCAACATCGATTTCGGTGACATCACCTTCACCCTCGCGGACCTCAACCGTGCCCTTGGTAACAATGGCACGGCGGATCAGGACGCTTTGGAGCTTGACGCGGCAGTGACCGGTGATGAAAATGCCCAGGCGCTTGACGGAGCCGACGGCATTACTGCAAAAAGCGCGCCCGCAGGGGACGATACGACGTTCGAGCTCGAGGGACCTGCGGCATCGGACGAGGCCTCAGTGAGCGACGCTCCTGCTACCGATGAGGGCAGCGGGGACGTGGCGCCGGTTCCTGTCGAGAAGTCCGGTCCCGTTGGCGATACCATCATTGAATCCGATGAGCCCATGTTGCTCGGCATGCCCGAAATCGAGACCGTGGCGCATAAGATCGCCGATCCCGCAGCACCTGCGGCAACGAAACCCCGCTCCCATACCTTTGTCTATACCATCCGCGAGAGCGGAAGCGCCCCCGGCATCGCCAACGACCCCGCGAGCACGCGCACGGTTTCTTTTACCGTGACTGACGACGGCGCAGGGTGTCTGACGGTCACGCGTGACCCCGCAGAGGGTCCGGCCTTTACGTTCACCAACAGCTATAGCGTAGAGTCGGTTAGCTCGAGCGTGACCGACCAGCTCACGGTTACCAAGAAGCTTGAGGGCCGTGCCCTTGTCGCCAAAGAGTTCACGTTCGAACTCGTCGAGGGCGATACCGTGGTGGCGACGGGCACCAATGCCAAGGACGGCGGCATCACGCTGAGTCCCATTACGTACAAAGGGCCTGGCACGCATACATATACTCTCCGCGAACGCGGCGCGGGAAAGCACGATCGCGGCATGACGTTTAGCGGTGCCTCCTATATTGTGGTGACCACGGTTAGCGACAACGGAGAGGGCAAGCTTTCGGTGAAGCATGCGTTCGAAGACGCTCAGACGAAGAAGGCGACTTTCACCAACGTCTATCGTGCTGCTCCTGCGAGCGTCAAGATTACAGCGATTAAGTCGCTTGTCGGGCGGGACCTCAGAGATGGCGAGTTTGCTTTCGCGCTTACGGGCGAGGGCGATGCGGTGGATATAAGTCGAACCGCCAAGAACGATGCGGGCGGCAACGTATCGTTCGACGAGCTGACGTTTGAGGTGCCCGGCGTCTACACCTTCAGGATTTCCGAGGTCAAGGGTACCGAAGAGGGAATGACTTACGACGAGAGCGTTTATACGATCACGGTAACCGTTGTTGACAACGGAGAAGGTCAGCTTGAGGCGTCCCTCAGCTACACCAAGAATGGGGAGGCTGTCGAGGCGATTGAGTTCTGCAATACCTTCACCGAGCAGAAGACTCCCGAGAAGCCCCCGGTAAAACCGGATACGCCCATACCGCCGACCACGCCCAAGGGACCCGGCAAGCCAGGTAAATCTGGCGGCATCGTCACTCGAAGCTTCCTGCCCCGGACTGGTGACACCGCTGCGGTGGCCATGGTCATCGCAGCAGCACTCGCCATCGCGGGAATCGCCTTCATCGTCTACGGACGACATCGGCGCTAACGCCTTGCGCGATACGACGTAGCTTTGCCCACTCCCCTCAAGGGTCCGCTCCGTTTGGAGTGGGCCCTTTTCCATGGAGCGACTTTATGCCTCTACGAAGCGTTGTACCAGGTCCAAAAGAACGTGATGAGAGCCGTGCGCGAAGCGGTGCCCGTCTTCTTGTTAATCGATGCGATGAGACGGTAGAGCGTCGAGCGCGAAAGGAAGAGCGCGGATGCGATATCACTTACGCTGTCGTCCATAGTCAGAAGGGCGCGCACTACATCGCCCTCGCGTGGAGTGAGGCTGTATGCCTGGCAGAAGCGCTCGAGGGGCTCCTCAAGCGAAAAAGCGGCTGGCGGTGTCGATGCCGCCTCGCTCGAGTGCGCGGCGTCTTGTTGCGACGTATCCTCGGTATTGATGTCGGCTCGGGGGTTCTCGTGTCCGATCTGCTCAGTTCCCGAGCTTAAGAGAAGCGATGCGGCGACGCCCGCGAGCAGAACGATTGTGGTAACTATCATGCCAAGAAGGTCTCCGTAGTCAATCAGGGCAATGGCAGGCGCGCTCACGAGCATCGAGCCGATGTTGTTGAACACGCGGCCCATGCTTGGCCACAGCTCATGCATCCTCATATGAGCAGAGAGTTTCATATAGGTCGTGGTGAAGAAGACGACAAATACGCCCGACCCCAGGTAGAAGACGATGGCGCTCGCACGTATGCCGACATTGCCTATGAGGATGAAAAGGGCGCAGGCTGAGAACGTCGCGACGGCAGTCATGATCATGCCGACACGACGCGTGTCGAGCTTATCGAAAAGCATGCCGGCGGTAAGGGCGCTTGGCACGAGGAAGAGGCGCGGCCACGAGCCGAGGTCGATGGCATTGGAGGCATGCGATAGGGTGAGTGCGGAGTTGAGGGCTGCAAAAATTCCCGTGAGGCAAAAGATCGCCACGGTGAGACGCACGGCTGTCTCTCTGGTTGCGGGGGTGGACACGGCACCCATGGTCGAAAGATCTTGCCACGCGGCACCATCGGGTGCTTTCGTCTCGGCAATCGCATGGAGAAGGGTCACCACGGCGAGCGTGGAGAGTACGAGGACAATCTGGTTGGGCATATCGCCTGGAACGAGGATGTGGAAGATAAACTGAAGAACGATTCCCGAAGCGTAGGCGATAGCGACGGCGCGCGACAGATAGGGCGTCTTGGCATAGCGGCGCGCAAGGAACGAATGGGCGGCGCTGCCGATATAGCCAAGCGTCGCGAAGAGGACGATGCCCCCAGCGAGGAACGCCCAGGTGCGTCTGGCCATGATCGTAACGACAATCGCGGCGACGGCGAGCGTGCCTATAAGGGTCGAGACATCGTGCCGCCTGGTGGGGAGGCGGTAGCATAGATAGGGCCTGAGGATGAAACCAATGACGCTCGAGCCGAGTATGAGGCTCTCTAGGGGCGAGACGAGGGAAGGGCCAAAGAGTTGTGCCACATGCTCGTCGAAGATAAAGGTACTCATGAGGAAGACGAAAAAGAACAGGGCCAAGCTAACGAGCTCCCGATATCCTGTCTGTGCCCGCTGTGTTTTGTGCATCCGCGCTCGCATAAAGGCTTCCTTTCGGTATTGATTCTTCGTATTGTACAAAAGGTCTCAAGGATGCGCGAAGGATGTTCGGCCGCATGTGCAGAAACTCTGATAGAACGCCGAATTATCGTTGACTTAAAGCATTCGCGCGGTATACTCGACAAGTTACTTTGCAGAGCCCCGTGAATCTCTGTTAAGACACGTAATGTACATGGAGGAGTCAAGTGATTCAGAAATCGACTCACTACGCCAAGCAGGGCGAGGTCCAGCGCAACTGGGTTCTCGTCGATGCCGAGGGTGCTGTTCTGGGCCGTCTGGCCACTCAGGTCGCAATGATCCTGCGCGGTAAGAACAAGCCTCAGTTCACCCCCAACTCTGACTGTGGTGACTTCGTGGTTGTCATCAATGCCGACAAGGTCCAGCTTACCGGCAACAAGGCCAACCAGAAGGTCTACTACCGTCACTCCGGCTACAATGGCGGCCTCAAGGCCGAGACCTTTGTCGAAGCCATGGAGAAGCACCCTGAGCAGGTCATCGAGCGCGCCGTTCGCGGCATGCTCCCCAAGACCACGCTTGGCCGTCAGCAGCTCAAGAAGCTGAAGATTTACGCTGGTGCCGAGCACCCGCATGCTGCTCAGAACCCGACCAAGATTGACCTGGAGGCTTAAAGATGGCTGAGAACACCGTTGTTTATTACGGCACCGGCCGTCGTAAGAACGCCGTTGCCCGCGTCCGTCTCGTTCCCGGTACCGGTAAGGTCACCGTTAACAAGCGCGATGCCGAGGAGTACTTTGGCCGCAAGCAGCTGGTCGAGGACGCTCTCGCTCCCTTCAAGGTTACCGATACCTTCGGTTCCTTCGATGTCATCGCCCTTCTTGATGGCGGCGGCATCTCCGGCCAGTCCGGCGCCCTTCGTCTGGGCATTGCTCGCGCTCTTCTGAACGCTGGCGATTACCGTGCTGACCTCAAGAAGGCCGGTTTCCTGACCCGCGATGCTCGCGTGGTCGAGCGCAAGAAGTACGGCCTGAAGAAGGCACGTCGCGCTCCGCAGTTCTCCAAGCGCTAAGCATTTCGCCTGGTATTTGGATTCAAAAACGGAGTCTGCCGCATGTTCGGCGGGCTCCGTTTTTTCATGCCGCTGGATCGCATCCAGCGTTTGCATAATGAATTGCTTTGTTGTTGACACATTCTGATATTCTGTTTAAATCGGACGTGCTTCGCGTTACGATAATGTCTGTGCGCTATATCGCGTGCGACAAGGAGGATCATGCTGAGCGGGCTTTTCAAGACTTTTGGCATGCGGAGCAAACGCAATACCTTGCTCTCGCCGCTTGCGGGTAAGGTAATTCCTCTCTCTGAGGTGAACGACCATATTTTTGCCGCCGGGCTCTTGGGTCAAGGCGTTGCCATTGAGCCCTCGGGTAACCATGTGGTTGCCCCTTCCGATTCTAAAATCGAAGCGATTTTTCCCACTGGCCATGCCGTGGCGCTTCACACCAACGAAGGTATGGATGTTCTCATCCATGTGGGTCTTGATACCGATCGTCTGGATGGAAAGTACTTCCACGTTTGCACCGCTATTGGACAGAACGTAAAAAAGGGCCAGGTGCTTATCGAGTTTGACCGCCAGGCTATCAAAGATGCCGGCTTTGACGTTACTGCCCCGATTTTGATTTGCAACTCTGTTGAGTTCTCCAGCATCAAGGGCAACGTGGGAAGCACCGTTTCGGAGCTTGACGAGCTTATTACCGCTCGCGAGAGGTAGCTCAAGAAAAGACCACTACACGCCTTATTTAGCGTTATGCTTTTGAGGGTTTGTTATTGCTCTTTGAAAGGGGCCTTTCATGATTAAAATCGTTCGCGCTCGCGATTATACGGATATGAGCCGCAAGGCAGCCAACATCATTTCTGCTCAGGTTATCCTAAAGCCCAACTGTGTTCTGGGCCTTGCTACGGGCGATTCTCCCATTGGCACCTATGATCAGCTTATCGATTGGTACAAGAAGGGCGATGTCGACTTTTCCGAAGTCAGCACGTATAACCTCGACGAGTACTTTGGTATCGCGGACGACGATCCCCAGAGCTATCACTACTTCATGAATAAGCATTTCTTCGATCACATCAACATCGATCCCAAGAACGTGCACGTTCCCGCTGGATCTAACACCGACGTTGATGAGGTTTGTGCTTCTTTCGATAAGATGGTTGCCGACGCTGGTTTCTGCGATCTGCAGCTTCTGGGCATTGGTCGCAACGGCCATATTGGCTTCAACGAGCCGGACGACGTTTTCTCCAAGGGCACGCATTGCGTCAATCTGACCGAGAGCACCATCGAGGCCAACAGCCGTCTGTTTGAGCGTGAGGAGGACGTGCCGCGTCGCGCCTACACCATGGGTGTTCAGACCATCATGAACGCTCGCTCCATCTTGGTTGTTGCCAATGGCGAGAAGAAGGCCCAGGCCGTTCACGATATGTGCTTTGGCCCGGTTACCCCGCAGTGCCCTGCTTCTATCCTGCAGCTGCACACCAACGTCACGATCGTTGCCGACGACGAGGCGCTCGCCCTGTGCAAGGACGAGCTTGCCTAGTTTCGATTTGATACGCCTTGGTGCGTAGAGAGCGTCAAGGTTGTACGGCCCCGAAGTGATTCGGGGTCGTTTTTTATGCTGAGTTATCAACAAAAATGCGCCAATCTAACTCATTTCTTACGGCAATCTCAAATAAATCAAACAGATCGGTCGGAGCTTGGCAAAAACTCTGATTAACACGTTTAATTCTGTCGGACAAATATGCAATGGCGAGCGTCGTAAAATGCACCATAAACGGTAGCCAATGTATAGTTACGTTGACAAATGACATCGCTAAACTGTCAATATTGAAGACAGATTCCAGAGTTTTAGCAGGTAAATACATATGCCTTGAGAAGTTGACGGTAAGTATCGCGAAATAGGAGAAGATATGCTATATATCTCCCCTCAAATCTAACAAACAAGATCTCTTCGCCGAATTTACTATGCCCCTCTGGCAACCAGCTCGTATCTTGAATCGACAAGGCTCACGTTGCGCGAGAGTGGGGGATGCAGTGAATGTTGGCAAAACGTATGTGGGGGACTTAAAGGGCGAATCGGATACGAGAGAGTTCTATCGAGTGTCAGCTGGATTTTCTGCGCGCAGAGACCGATTGGTGCAAGATCTTGTGCGCAAATGCCGCGATGGCGGCATGGCCGTAGTAAGCGCACCGGCGGGGTTTGGCAAAACCGCACTTCTTCTTCAATACGCGGATAGCATTAAAGAGGATATGACGCGCGGTGACGTAGGTCTTATCGATGCACAGGGAATGCGTCCCGCTGAGCTTGGGGAGCGTTTGCGGCGTCTGCAGCGCGATATCGCGCCAACCGCTTCGCCCGTTGTGATTGTGGACAACATGCCTCGCTTTGGAAAGGTGGGGCTGCAGCGTGTGGTTGATACGCTATTTGATTTGCGCGATCAGGGCTTCGAGATCGTTGTCTCCTGCCTTCCCACCAACCATGAATTCGTCAAGGCGGTGGGGGAGAGCTCGCTCATTCCCGCTCGATCCTTGCTGGTCCAGCCGCGAGAATACGCTCAGTGGGCGCGCTTATACTCAATCTCGGCCTCGCTTGATGTCTATCATCTGACACAAGGTGTCCCAGCTCTTATTGCCATGCTGCAAAGTATCAGTTCACAAGAGGCAGATGGATCTGCTCTTAACGCGGGTATCCTTGGGATTTATCAAGCGATTCTCAACAACTTGCAGCAGGCGCGCGATGGCTTGTTCAGGATCGTTTGCTTTATGTTGGCGATGGGATCGGGGACGATAGCCGATCTTGAGGCGTGCGGGGTGCGCGTGAAGCCGAACGTGTTGTTGCAGCTTTCGCGCGATTGGCCTGTGTTTGGATTTGCGGTCAATACCGGCGAGTTTAAGTGCTTGGGGTTGGGCGCACAGATCAAGCGCTCGCTTCAGCAAATGGTCGCTCGGCTTTCGAGCCAAATTGTTAGCCATGCCGGTCGAATGCTCGTTAAGGCCTCCCGCTTTGACGATGCGGTTGAGCTGTGCGAGAACGTGCTGGAGGATAATGACGCCATCGCCTTGCTTGCGATGCGCCCTACTGGATTTGTCCTGAGTGGCCATGGCTTGTTTATTAGCCGATTGCTGGGCCGGCATGAAGCCTCTACAGAGGAGCCGCTTGAAGCCGGTGCTCTGCTTGCGGCATGTCTTGCGGCGTTGACGCTTGGTGACCTTCGTCTTGCACGCGCTGCGGCACTCGAGCTGAGGAAGCGCGCCTACGATATGGAACGCGATGTCGACCCAACGGAATGGGCATGTGCCTGTGCGTTTGTGGCTCTGTGGGATTCGTGCGCGGGAATATCGCTTCCGACGCTTTCGGAGCAATTTTGCAGGGGCGCAAGGTCGTCGCATGCTGATCGGTTGGAGGCTTGTATTGCCGCCTATGACCGCCTTATGGCAGGCGACGGAAACATCGCTGCCTATAGTGCTCCAGAGCCTTTGCCGCAAAACAGAAGATGCAACGGGGTCGATTTGCTGGAGATTCTCGAATCTACGGTGGAGGTGCTCAAGCAAGCCTTTTGCGGCCGCCCGGAAGACCTCGGCGAGGCGATGTCTCGTCTAAGCGGCGTGCGCGATGTGCTTCTCGAGCGCAGGCTTTTGCCTTGTGCCGCGCGAGTGCGCATGGCGCAGGCAGTGGGGCACCTGATGCGTCTCGAGCCGATTGCCGACGAGCGGGCATTTATCGATGCCAATACGATGGCGGTTCGGCAATCCGATTTGCCAACTCAGCTGTTTTGCCTTGCAGCGGAAGGCTGGCAGGCATTGACATTGGGGCAGGTGATGAATGCGCAGTTTCGTGGGCAGCAAGTGGAGAAGCTCGCAGACAAATCGAATATCTTTCTGCGCGGTTGGGCTCATTTGCTGGTGCAAAGCGCTCAGCTAAGGGATGCCTCGATGATAACCGTCCGCGAACAGGCAGATCTTTTAGATCTTGCGACGCAGGCCAAAGATCCGGCTTGGGCGTGGTCTACGGCGTTGCATCTTTCGGCTGCACGTTTTGACGCAGAGCTTTCGGCATGGTTTTCGATGCATCGGTCCGTATTACTGGATTCCTCTTTTGCAACGCGTGCCTGTCTTGCTATGTCAGTGCTGGGGGATAGATCCGATTCGGCGCGCCGTCTAGTTCCGCTCCGACACCCCTCGCAGTATCGAGGCGCCATCGATGAGGCAAAGGAGGTGGAGTCATATGAGACGATGCTCTATTTGGGGACTCCCGATGTAGGGCAGGTAACTATCAACCTCTTTGGCGGCTTTCACGTGTTGCGCAACGGCCATACCCTGACCGATGAGGTTTGGAAGCGCAAGAAGGCAAGTGCGCTTGCTGCGCGCCTCGTGCTTTCAATCGATACCTTTGTGGACCGTCGGGTGATTTCTGAGGAGATGTGGCCGGAGATGGATTATGCCCATGCGCGCAAGAGTCTCTATACTGCACTGTCCTCCCTGCGGGGTGCATTGAGTCAGCGGAAGGACGGTCCTCAGTATGTGGTAACGCAGGCCGATGCCATATCCTTCAACGGTGATTATGTTACGTCTGATATTCGTCGTTTTGACGCGTTGGCGCGTGAGGTCTTGCTGCGCAAGACGGGTAGGAGCGCACAGGAAGTTATCGACGATTGTTTAAAGCTCGAGGAGGTATATGCGGGTCCGCTTTTTATCCCGAGCATTGGCAATACGCAGTTCTTTGTTCAACTGCGTCGCATGTATCAGTCCAAGTTTATCGACTGCATGATTCGCGGGATTGATTTGTCTGTCGAGGCTGGGAACACGGCATCGGCTACTTGGCTTGTCGAGGCGGCCTTGAGACAAGAAGCGACGCGTGAAGACGTGATTAGACGTGCTATGGCTGTCTTTGACTTATGCGGACGCCGGCGTGAAGTGGTCGAGCTCTATAACAGCCACCTGCACTATCTGGAGCATGAAGTGCATGCGCTTCCCGAGGAAAAGACGCGCATCGCCTATGAGCAGATCATTGGAAGGTCCAAGGCCCCTGTCATGCTGTGAGCGCCTGAGTAATATGAAAAAGCGCGCTCCTCCAGGTGGGGGAGCGCGCTTGAGCATAAGCGTACGCGTTAGTCGAGCTTGATGTGGTCGACGTCCTTGCGCGAGCTCACACGATAGAGCGAAAAACGGTGGCCAATGACCTGGACCACGTCGGCGCCGCAGCGCTCTGCGAGCTCGTTGGCGGCTTCGCGTGCCGTAAGATCGCTGCCGTCCTGGACATTGCATTTGATAAGCTCGTGTGCTTCGAGGCACTCTTCCGTCTGCGCGACGACGCCGTCGTTGATGTCCCCGCGGCCAACGTTGACGACGGGATTGAGGTGATGCGCCAGGGCGCGGAGCTGGCGAACCTGTTTACCGGTGAGGGCCATGGAAAGCTCACTTTCTGCTGCTACTCTGTATTCCGTGCAATACGATAACGTACCGCAGGTCTGCATGGGGGCGAAAACCTGTGCATACACAATTGCAGTATGCCTTGGAGAGGAGCGCGGATGGCGATGGAGACCAAGCGGAGGGATGGCCGCGCGAGCGATGGGCGCATGTCCCATGCCCGTAGGCCCGTCAATGCGCTTGATGCCGCCAAGAGGGCGGCTCATGCCAGGCCGGTGGAGCGGGAACGCCTGCGTGCTGCAGCTGCGGGCACGCGTCGCGCGGTATCGAACGGTACTGTCGAGCGTTCAAGCCGTGCTGTTTCGTTCGCGGCGGCGCTGGTGGGAATCGGACTGGCGTTTGTTGTTGTTTATCTGATCGGTGGCGCTCTGACGGGCATAGCCCATCACCGTGATGGTGCGGCTGCTGGAGAAGCGGAGGTTGCGGTGGTCCGCTCTTCTGAGGGCACCGCAAAAAAGAGCATCGAGTACGGTGGATTTGTTTACCGTTTATCTGCAGCAGGCGATGGATGCGTCCTTCAGCGACGCCCCCAGGGCTCCGAAGACGAACCGAGCGACCTTTGCGAGATGGACGGTTCCCCGGTGGGCGTCATTGAGTACTCGGGAGCGGTATATGCCATATCGACAACCGATGCAGATTATCACGTGACAAGTCTTGCTTTAGGCGACGGCTGCGTGCCGGTCGAGTTTGTTCAAGGAGGCGGTTGCGTGCAGAAGGCCAGCCTTTCCAAAGGCGTCTTAGAGCTCGAACTGCGGGATGGAACGATGAAGAATATCGAGCTTTGAGCGTAGCTGCTCTAAAGATACGAGAGGTAGGAAACGTAGTTTTGCGAGCTCTCGGGCACGGCAAGCGTAATGGTCTGACCACAGGGGTTGATGGAGACATACGATGGGTCCGTGTAGGTTGTGACCGTGACGTTTGTGCCTTGATACGAGGTCTGAAAACTACCCGCTACGGTGGCATCGGCGGGAAGCGTTGTGACGCTCCAAGAAGAGATGTCAATTTGGTTGATGATATCTTCGACCTGACCTTCGGAAAGACCGGTCGCGGCGGCGATGTCGCCAGCGTGGGAACGAAGCTCGCTGTCGATTTTTCTTTTGATTCCCGAAGCATCGAGCGCGACGTTGGCGGCGGTAGCTCCGGCACCTCCCCCAAGCTGCTGGAGGGTGGATGCCAACGGGGTTCCCGCAAGGAGCGTGCTGCACAGTACGGAAAGGATGCCAAAGACAACGACGATGCCCATGAGCACGCCGCCAAAGGTCTTAAAAAACTTCTTCATATACAGCCTCTCTGTTGCGGGGTGACTGGTACGTAGCTCCAAACAATAGCAAACGGGCCGGTTGGCGCTGAGTCCAACCGCCCCGTAACACACATCAAACAGGATGCGCTAGTTCTTGAGCGAATTGAGCGGAGCGGGGAAGCGGCCACCGCGATGCGCAAGAACCGTGCCCGCGTTCGGATTGACGGGCATGATGGGCGCGCGGCCGAACAGTCCACCGTAGTCCACGCACTCACCCAGGCCCTTGCCAATGGCAGGGATGATACGGACGGCCGTGGTCTTATTGTTGATGACACCGATGGCCATCTCGTCGGCGATGATGCCAGCGATGGTCTCGACGGAGGTGTCGCCGGGAACGGCGATCATGTCGAGGCCGACAGAGCAGACACAGGTCATGGCCTCAAGCTTCTCGAGCGAGAGGGCGCCTGCCTCGACGGCGGCGATCATGCCCGCATCTTCGGAGACGGGGATGAAGGCGCCCGAAAGACCGCCGACGCTGGAGCTGGCCATAACGCCGCCCTTCTTGACGGCATCGTTCAGCATTGCGAGGGCACATGTGGTGCCGGGGCCACCGCAGGTGCCCACACCGATGATCTCGAGAATGCGGGCAACGGAGTCGCCTACGGCGGGGGTTGGGGCAAGGGAAAGGTCCACGATGCCCTTTTCCACGCCCAGGCGTCGGGA
>OLPC01002232.1_pt1 | contig 14883 bp, 10 predicted proteins | sample 1672341 | NCBI WGS metagenome assembly OLPC01 (sample SAMEA3136673, study PRJEB25190) | human gut metagenome | reverse complement strand
TCAGGTTCGGAGACGGCTGCTCCAGCTTGTTGGTACGTGTTACCTTGATTCCGTTTTCAGTCAGTACGCTTGCAGTACCTCTTGTTGCAAAGATACGGTATCCCTGAGCTTCGAAACGTTTTGCGATCGGAATGATGTCCTTCTTATCCTCATCTTTTACAGTGATGATCATCTGTTTGTGCTTCGGAAGACGGATTCCGGCTCCGATGAAGGCTTTGTAAAGAGCCTCGTTAAAGGTTTTTGCAATACCAAGGCACTCACCTGTGGATTTCATCTCAGGTCCGAGGCTGATATCTGCGCCCCTGATCTTCTCAAAGGAGAATACCGGCATCTTGATTGCAAAGTACTCTGCTTCCTTCTGAAGTCCCGGTGTATAACCCAGCTCTTTGATCTTGCGGCCAAGGATGACTCTTGTTGCAAGAGGAACGATCGGAATTCCGGTTACCTTGCTGATGTACGGTACTGTACGGCTGGAACGCGGGTTAACCTCGATCACATATACATCCTCGCCTACAACGATGAACTGAATATTGATCATACCGATAACATGAAGTGCCTGTGCAAGACGACGTGTGTATTCGGCGATGGTATCTTTTGCTTTCTGGCTGATGGTCTGTGCCGGATATACAGAAATACTGTCTCCGGAGTGGATACCTGCACGCTCGATATGCTCCATGATACCCGGGATCAGGATATCAGTTCCGTCGCATACTGCATCGACCTCAATCTCTTTTCCCTGAAGGTATTTATCTACAAGGATCGGGTGATCCTGTGCGATTCTGTTAATGATTCCGATGAATTCATCAATATCATTGTCGTTGATCGCAATCTGCATTCCCTGTCCACCCAGAACGTAGGAAGGACGAACCAATACAGGATATCCAAGTCTGTTGGCAACTTCTTTCGCTTCTTCTGCTGTGAATACTGTTCCACCTGTCGGACGTGGAATCTCGCACTCTTCAAGAATCTCATCAAAGAGCTCACGGTCTTCGGCTTTGTCTACATTCTCTGCAGATGTACCAAGGATCGGTACTCCCATCTTCATAAGTGCTTCTGTCAGCTTGATTGCTGTCTGTCCACCAAACTGTACAACTGCTCCGTCCGGTTTCTCAATATCAACGATACTCTCTACATCTTCCGGTGTCAATGGCTCGAAGTACAGCTTATCAGCAATGTCAAAGTCAGTACTTACTGTCTCCGGGTTATTATTTACAATGATTGTCTCATATCCGTCTTTTGCAAATGCCCATGTACAATGTACAGAACAGAAGTCGAACTCGATACCCTGACCGATACGGATCGGACCGGATCCAAGAACAAGTACTTTCTTCTTATCTTTTGTCTGTTCAACTTCATTCTCGCTTCCATATACAGAGTAGTAATATGGTGTCTCTGCGGCGAACTCTGCTGCACAAGTATCTACGATCTTATATGCTGCAACGATACCGTTTGCATGACGCATATCGTGAATTTCCTGCTCTGTCTTACCTGTCAGCTGTGCGATTACATTATCCGGGAACTCGATACGTTTTGCTTCTGCAAGAAGCTCCGGTGTAAGTTCCTGTGTCTTCAGAGCTGTCTCCATCTCTGTGATGATCGCAAATTTATCGATAAACCACTCATCAACTTTTGTAATCTCGTGGATCAGATCGTAAGAGATTCCTCTTCTGCATGCTTCTGCAATTCTCCACATACGCATGTCATCTACTTTCTTCAGCTGATCGATCAGTTCATCATCTGTCAGATCTGTGAAGTCATAAGACATCAGACTGTCTACATGCTGCTCCAGAGAACGGATTGCTTTCATAAGAGCTCCCTCGAAGTTATTACAGATGCTCATAACTTCTCCGGTTGCTTTCATCTGTGTTGTCAGTGTTCTCTTCGCACTGATGAATTTATCGAATGGAAGTCTCGGGATCTTAACTACTACGTAGTCAAGCATTGGCTCAAAACTTGCATAGGTCTTCTGTGTGATTGCATTCTTGATCTCATCCAGATTGTATCCAAGTGCGATCTTCGCTGCAACCTTCGCAATCGGGTATCCTGTTGCTTTGGAAGCAAGTGCAGAAGAACGGCTTACACGAGGGTTTACCTCGATTACACAATACTCGAATGTCTCCGGGTGTAATGCATACTGTACGTTACATCCACCTGTGATGTTCAGTTCACTGATAATGTTCAGTGCGGAAGTACGAAGCATCTGATATTCTTTATCGCCCAATGTCTGAGATGGTGCGACTACGATACTGTCTCCTGTATGAACTCCAACCGGGTCAATATTTTCCATATTACATACTGTAATACAGTTTCCTGCTCCGTCACGCATTACCTCGTACTCGATCTCTTTCCATCCTGCGATACAACGTTCAACAAGAACCTGACCAACACGGGAAAGACGAAGACCATTCTCAAGGATCTCTACTAACTGCTGAGAATCATGCGCGATACCACCACCGCTTCCTCCCAGTGTATAAGCAGGACGAAGAACAACCGGATAGCCGATCTTATTTGCAAATGCAAGTCCGTCTTCTACATTTTCTACAACGAGAGAAGCTGCAACCGGCTCACCGATCTTCTCCATTGTCGCCTTGAACTCCAGACGGTCTTCTGCCTTCTTGATCGTCTCAGATGTTGTTCCGATCAGGCGTACATTATTCTCTTTTAAGAATCCAGCCTCTTCGAGTTCCATTGCAAGGTTCAGTCCAGCCTGTCCTCCAAGTGTTGGAAGTACACTGTCTGGTTTTTCCTTTTTGATCAGCTGCTCAACAACCTCAATTGTCAGTGGCTCGATATAAACACGATCTGCGATATCTTTATCTGTCATGATTGTTGCAGGGTTTGAGTTGAGAAGTACAACCTCAATCCCTTCTTCTTTCAGTGAACGGCAGGCCTGAGTTCCAGCATAATCGAACTCCGCAGCCTGTCCGATGACGATCGGACCAGAACCGATAACTAATACTTTTTTGATACTATTATCTCTTGGCATTATTTCTCTCCTCCCATCATCTCAAGAAAACGATCGAACAGGTATCCTGAATCCTGTGGTCCCGGGCATGCTTCCGGATGGAACTGAACTGTAAAAATGTTCTTTCCAACATATGCAAGTCCTTCGTTTGTTCCGTCATTTACATTCTTAAATGCAGGAACTGCAACGTTTGGATCAATCTTATCTTCATCAACAACATAGCCGTGATTCTGTGAAGAAATGTAGACTCTGCCTGTCTGAAGATCTTTCACCGGATGATTTCCTCCGCGATGTCCGTATTTTAATTTGTAAGTTGTACCACCTGTTGCAAGTGCCATCAACTGATGTCCAAGGCAAATGGCAAATATTGGGATATCTGTTTCATAAAGCTTTTTGATTTCTTTGATAATTGATGTACATTCTGCCGGATCTCCAGGTCCATTGGAAAGCATAATGCCATCTGGATTAGATGCGATGATCTCATCCGCTGTTGTATCGGCCGGATAAACGGTCACTTCGCAGCCGCGATCATTTAAAGATTTTGCGATGTTTTTCTTAGCTCCGAGATCAAGAAGTGCAACCTTCTTGCCTGTTCCTTCTAAAACGTATTTCTCCGCACATGTAACTTTGGAGACAACACCTTCTACCTTATAATTCTTCAACTTAGAGATTACTTCATCAAGATCGTAATTCTCGTTTGTTGTGATCATACCATTCATGGTACCTTTTTCTCTTAAGATTTTTGTAAGAGCACGAGTATCAACTCCCGCAATACCCGGAATATCATATTTCTTGAGGAAATCCTGAATTGTACCTTCACATCTGAAGTTACTTGGCATTCTGGATAACTCCCTCACAATATATCCATCTGGCCATGCCTTTAATGACTCCATATCCGGTGTAATTCCATAATTACCAATCAGCGGATATGTCATAACCACTGCCTGTCCCGCATAAGAAGGGTCCGTCAGTACCTCAAGATATCCTGTCATTGAAGTATTAAACACGATCTCACTGATCATATCTCTCGTCGAACCAATGCTTGTTCCTGTAAACACAGTACCGTCTTCCAAAATAAGAAACGCTTTCATCTGTTCACCCTTTCCCTTCGTAAAAATATTTTTTCTCAAAAGGAAGGCGCTCATGGAGTCTTTATTCCAGAGCGCCCTCTTTCTCAAATTGTAAAGATTATACTACAGCATGAGAGACATTTCAACATCATTTTTGATGAATAACTTAGTACTTTTATTAATATATATTGGTATTTTTTACTTATAAATGGTATTTTATGCATTTTTATGAATACCAGAAGATCATTATGATCCGCTTTCTGTCGTCCACGGCATACGTATATTTCACCTCTTCCAATTGTCTGAAGTCAACAAGAAATTCCGCCGCCTGTGGAATCAAATTATCTATAATTTTCTCTTTTGCAACTTCATAAACAGCATTTTCCGAAAAGCGGATAGCAAACATTTCCTGTCCCTGTTCTATCCCTGCTTTCATTTTTTCATAGATTTCATTCTCATCAAATGTTTCATAGTACAGACCGTTGATTCGATAATATTCCAGATCATTGGAATCGCACACCGGATACGGCACAAAATCATCCTGCTGATGATCTGTAAAAATTTCTTCATCTGTACAACATAGATACTCATAATTCACAAGATCATGAGGTAGCGTTTCTCCCGTCTCATTCTCCTGAAAGATCGGATCTCCGAAAGTCACATCCATCTGATAATACTTATCATCACATTTCACTATATTCCATGCATGTGCCCCCTGCTCTTTTACTGTTCCCACAACGTAAATACATTCTATTCCCATCTGTTTCAACAGATATTGCGCTGCCCTGGAATATCCTGCGCAGACGGATTTTTTCCCAACCAAAGAACTATAAATATTCTGATTATCCAATGCGTTTTGATCATAATCCACAGTATCTACAAGATATTTGAAAATGTACTTGATCTTCTCATATTCTGTCTCACACCCCTGTGCACCTGCAAGTGCCTCTTGTGCCGCATTTTCAATCTGCTCCCGTCTGGATTCTCTCTGATCCGGTGTACAGATATAAGACGGATGAAACTCGGTATAATCTTTATATACCGTCATTTTTGAGCTCCCGTCACACCAGAACAATTCCGGCCGGTCATACATCAGATATTCGTATATCTTTCCAGCCTCATCGTTCTCGCCTGCGTGAAGAAGAATGGTCTCCTCCATGAAACAAACACCCTGCAGGATCTCACGATAAACCTGTTTTTCCTGCTCCGACAGCTGCTGATAATAAAAACCATCTGCAACATCTTCTTCTGATACATTTAACTCCGGAAATTCTATTTTCTGACCAGAATCAGGCAAAAGGACATTTCCAGACTCACGGAATAATCCGGGTACTGCTTTTGTCATCTTTAATACACCTGCCGCTCCGATGATCACAAGAAGAAGCACAAGAAACACGAATCCTTTTCTTGTTGTTTTTCTATTTCTTCGTCGTTTTTTCCTTCGTCTTCTGTCTCTTTCCATTAATTTCACTGTCTCCTGTCTGAACTGTTCCTGTACTTTATGAAAGCTCTGCTATTCTTGACACGCCAACATAAATTTCCGATATCTTATACCATGTTTTATAATCTATCTCTCCTGTTACCGGGAGACCGAATATAGATTGAAATTTCCGGACAGCCGCTTCTGTTTCAGGTCCATAGATTCCATCTTCCGTCAATTTGGGAATCTCCGGATATGCCCCCGCAATCACATTCAGTTCTTCCTGTATCTGACGCACTTTTGGACCTTGTGAACCTTGTTCCAGTGTATATCCCGGCCAGGAAGACGGAATACCTGAGATTGCTTCTGCCGTATTGATATACATATCGTCACCATAATAATACCTTAGAATTTCAATCGGAGAAAATCCCTGTTCTCCCAGACTTTTCGACCCCCACTGTGTTAACCAGTTTGGACAACTCACTCTGCGACCATCACAATACTGTGTCAGGATTGGCTGGCGCACATTCGGCCGTGACAGATAGTCTGCAAACAGTTCATCCACAATCACTGAAATGGGCTCAAATATATTGCGCTCCGGGATCCATTTATGGTCAAATGCCGTTGATGATGTAATTGTAAAATCAAACCCTTTATTTCGATACCATTCCGTATAAACCCTGTTTAAAGTGAATGACATAATTGCCAGCACATTTGCCCTTATGGTGTCTGCCGGCCAGGTTGCATAGATTTCACTTGATGCGACATTTTTTATATAATCTTTGTACTTCACATAATAATTCTGTGCTGTAGAATCCCGCGGAGATCCATCATGCACGATAATATATTCCGGTACAACCACACGGCTCAAGACAATTTCTCCTGTTTCATTTACCGGCTTAATCTCTTCCTCTGCAATCTTCGGAGGATAATTTCCATATAAAGTATGAGCAGGGATGACGAATACCTGCTCTTCTTCCCTGCTCTGATCCTTTTGTTTCATGCGTATATTCTGGATTGCCTTTGTGTTTGCCAGGATCTCTGTTCCCGAAACACTGATCGACTCAAATCCTTCTGCTTCAATATTCAATGTATATTCTGAATATGGTTGACGTTCTTCGTTCTCATCCAGACTCCATTCTTCCGGTGGTGCATTCAGTTCAACCAGTTCTGTCTGACCGGAAGAATCCGTGACTACCTGCTCTAATATACTTTCCGGAATTCCTGTATAAGAGATGGAAATCCGTGCTTCTTTTACTGGAAATGCATTCACAGAAGATGTAACATTTACCTGCAGCTGACCACGATCGATCAGATTCTCCTGCGTTTCTTTGCTTTCAATTGAACCTTGTATCGGTTGAAAAAGTTTCATAGTTTGTCTCCCACATCTGATTCGTTTCCTTTTTCCAGTATATGCGGAAAACTCCTATTCTTTCCTGTTTTCTACACAAGTTTCAGAATGTCATTAAACATAATAACAACCATCAATGCCATCAGAAGCACAAATCCTGCAAAATGTACCATGCCTTCTTTCTCAGGCGGTACTCTTTTTCCACGAACGGCCTCAATGATAAGGAATACAAGACGTCCACCGTCCAACGCCGGAAGCGGTAAGAGATTCATCACACCCAGGTTGGCGGTCAGAAGTACTCCTATATTGAGAAGATTTAAAATCACTACTACCATGCCTGCCGGAGCTGCTTCCTGATAAACGTTATCTACCGCACTGACAATTCCAACCGGACCGGAAAGATCTTTTACTCCTACCTTTCCACCAACTAACATTTTCAAACTGTCAACTGTATATGTGATCCAATACTTCACCGTATATGCTCCGTATCGAACTGTTCCAAACAGACCCGGACGAACCATCTCACCACCTGTAATTCCAAGCAGAGGAAAAGCATCTCCCTCATTCTGTTTTGGTTCCAGCACAACTGTATAATCCTTACCGTCACGCTCATACTCAACTTCTACACTCTTTGTTCCCGCATGCATCATATTATACAGACTGATATCGTTCCAGATATAAACTGATTTTCCTCCGATCTTCTTGATCACATCTCCCGGTTCGATACCTTCTTCCTGCGCTGAATATCCATCTGTCACATTACTGACAATCGGTGCTCGATATCCCGTCCAGCCAATAATAATCATGCAGAGAATCCATGCAAGAATAAGATTAAACACTGGACCTGCAACAATTACTGACATTCTTGCCCAGACCGATTTGCTGTTAAAGCTCCCTTCAGACATATCATCCACATCATCTTCTCCCATCATGCAGGCTCCGCCAAACGGAAGAAGCTTTAAGCTGAATTTTGTTTCTCCAAACTGTTTTCCAAAAATAGTCGGTCCAAGACCCAGAGAGAATTCATCCACACGGATCTTATTCTTCTTTGCAAGCAGAAAGTGTCCTAATTCGTGAAAGATTACAATCGCACTGAATAGCAGAATTGCCAAGATTATGCCCATACATTACCACCTGTTTTTAATAAATTCATATGTTTCCTGTTCTGTCTTTAGTATCTCCTCAACAGTTGGAGCCGCAATATTTTTATGCGCTTCCATACACGCCTGAATAATTTCAGGAATCTGGAGATACTTAATCTTTCTGTCAAGGAACAGCGCAACTGCTTTCTCATTTGCCGCATTTAACACGGTCGGAAGGGAACCTCCTGTTCTTCCCGCTTCAAAAGCAAGCTTCAATCCATAAAATGTTTCCAGATCCGGCTGTTCAAACGTGATCTGCTGAAGTGTCGAAAAGTCCAGTCTGTCACCCGGAAGATAACGACGTTCCGGATAATAGAGTGCATACTGGATTGGAAGTTTCATATCCGGTGTTCCAAGCTGTGCGATCACTGCACCATCTTCATATTCCACCATTGAATGAATGATACTCTGTGGCTGCACAACAACCTGAATCTGATCTACATCCACTCCAAAGAGCCATTTCGCCTCAATCACTTCAAGACCTTTGTTCACCATTGTAGATGAGTCAATTGTAATCTTGCGTCCCATTGCCCAGTTTGGGTGTTTCAATGCATCCTCTACCTGGATGTTCGCCAGATCTTCCAGTTTCTTTCCTCTAAATGGTCCACCGGATGCCGTCAGGAGAATCTTGTGCAGAGCCTTCTGCTGTCCTCCCTGAAGAGACTGAAAGATTGCGCTGTGTTCGCTATCCACCGGAAGAATAGAAACCCCTTTTTCCTTTGCCAGCGGCATAATGATATGTCCTGCTGTGACCAGTGTCTCTTTATTTGCCAAAGCAATATCTTTTCCTGCATTAATTGCTTCAATTGTAGGAAGAATTCCAATCATTCCGACAATTGCTGTCACAAGAATCTCTGACTCCGGCTGTCTCGCTACTTCAAGCAGTCCATCCATACCGCTTACTACTTTAACATCCAGATCATTTATTTTGTCTTTTAATTCATTTGCTCTTTCTTCTTTCCAAACTGCTGCCAGTTTCGGCTTAAATTCTCTGATCTGTTTCTCCAAGAGATCAATATTATTCCCTGCTGCAAGTGCTGTAACCTCTAGATCGCCATTTGTCCTGACAATCTCCAATGTCTGTGTTCCTATGGATCCTGTGGATCCCAAAATTGCAATTTTCTTCATCGTAACTTTTTACCTCTATTCTGCTTTTATGTTACAATCCACAAAACTGTGGATCAGCAACGCATCTATCACACATATATCTCCTTTTACAGAAACAGGGAAAGATAGAAAATAATAGGTGCTGTAAAGATAACACTGTCAAAACGGTCAAGAATTCCTCCATGTCCCGGAATCAGTTTTCCATAATCTTTAATGTTGTGGTATCTCTTGATCGCAGAAGCTGCCAGGTCGCCAATCTGTGAAATTGCTCCACCAACCGCACCGATAATCGCATATTCCAATATATCTGCTGCCGCATTTCCCCAGTAGTTAATTGCAAGTCCATACAATACTCCGATCAATGCTGCACCAAGGATTCCTCCGATTCCACCTTCTATTGATTTCTTCGGACTTAAAATCGGTGCCAGCTTGTGCTTTCCGATCAACATACCGACACAGTATGCACAAGTATCACATCCCCAGGAGCATACAAACACAAGCCATACCGAGAAGATTCCTCCCGGAAGATTTCTTGTCTGATAAATGTAAGAGAGCATCACTGCCACATAGAACATTCCAAAAAAACCGGCAAAAATCTGCTGTGTATTATATTTCGGATAGGAAAATACAAGAACCGCCATCTGGCAGATCAAAAAAGCCATAAACAGCATAACAAACCAGTTTAAGGATTCTCCCGGAAGAAGCGGTTTAAAATATAATAACCCATAATACAGGATTGCAAAAATATATCCGACAATTCCTGGTGCCTTCTTCTCTATGTGAAATACTTTATACAACTCTGTCATTCCGATCAGGCTGATTAATAACAAAACTGCAAAGAGCAGGTTTCCGCCCGTGATCACTGTGACAAGCGCGATGATCACTAATAGTATTCCACTTAGTAACCTTGTTTTAAACATCTTTATTCCGCCTCCTCTACTCCGCCGAATCTTCTATGCCTGCGGTTATATTCTTCCACCGCTTTTATAAGCTCTTCTTTCGTAAATGCCGGCCACGGAATATCTGTAAAATAAAACTCTGAATAGGCCAGCTGCCAAAGCAGATAATTCGATAATCTTTGTTCTCCGCTTGTACGGATCATCAAATCCGGATCCGGAATGTCATTTGTATCCAGATAAGAATTAAATAATGATTCATCGATCGTGTCCGGATTTACCTTGCCGGCCGCACAATCCTTCGCAAGCTTTCTGGCTGCTCTTGTGATCTCATCACGGCTTCCATAATTCAGGGCAATTGTAAAATTAAGCCCTCCATTGTTGGCTGTTGCCTCTTCCAGTTCTCTGATCCGGCTCTTGATATCCTCATCCAGCGGTTCAATATCGCCGATCACACGGATCTTCATATCATTCTTTGCCGCTGTCTTCAGACATGTTTTCATGTAATTTCTTAAAAGTTTCATCAGTGCATCCACTTCATTCTGTGGTCTGCTCCAGTTTTCTGTAGAAAATGCATAGACTGTCAGGTACTTGATTCCCATACGCCATGCTTCTTCACAGATCTTCTCAACGTTCTTGGCTCCCTGTGCGTGTCCGTAATTTCTCGGCATTCCTTTTGATTTTGCCCAGCGTCCGTTTCCATCTAAAATAATCGCAATATGCTGTGGTACGTTCATTTTCTTATCCTCTCTGTCGCAACTTTCTTTAAAGAAGAAATGGAGGCCTTAAATAAGCCTCCATGTTCTTAAAAACTTATCTGCGTACAAATAATCTGTAAACAGTTTTTCCACATTACAATCTGACAATTCAGCTCTGCTGTTTTTCGATTTAGACTGTCATGATTTCCTTGGACTTCGCCTCTACCATTTTGTCAATCTTAGCAACATACTTGTCTGTGATCTTCTGAAGTTCATCTTCAAGATCTTTGATCTCATCTTCAGAAATTTCCGTTCCTTTCAGTTTCTTGAAAGCAACATTTCCATCACGACGGACATTACGTACAGCAACTTTCGCTTCCTCACCTTTTTTCTTAACATCTTTTGCAAGTTCTTTTCTGCGATCCTCTGTCAGTTCTGGGAATACCAGACGGATAGATGTTCCATCATTTGTCGGGTTGATTCCGATATCAGATGTAAGAATTGCTTTCTCAATTGCCTTGAGCATGCTCTTCTCCCATGGCTGGATCTGGATCATACGTGCTTCCGGTACAGATACATTCGCTACCTGCTGGATCGGTGTTGGTGTTCCGTAGTAATCAACTGCCAGCTTATCCAGTACATGTGGGTTTGCACGCCCTGCACGGATTGTAGCAAGTTCTCCATCCAGATTGTTAATTGTCTTTGTCATCTTATCATCATAGATTTTGTTTTTTTCATTCATGCTGTAATTCCTCCGCTATTTAAAATAGTTTATACAGTAACTTTTGTTCCTGTGAATTTTCCCTGCATTGTATTTACAATACTATTCTCTTCATTAAGTCCGAATACAAGCATCGGCATCTTATTCTCAAGACAGAGAATGGATGCTGTCAGATCAACTGCTGCGAGTTTCTGATCGATCACTTCTTGAATAGAAATTTCATCATACTTCACTGCTGCCGGATTCACCTTCGGATCACTGTCATAGATACCGTCAATTGCCTTTGCAAGAAGCATTGCATCTGCCTCAATCTCGATTGCACGGAGAACTGCACCTGTATCTGTTGAGAAATATGGATGTCCTGTTCCACCTGCGAAAAAGATCACCTTGCCTTCTTCCAGTGCTGCAACTGCTGCATCCTTTGAGAACAGAGATGTAAATGCTCCGCATACAAAAGGTGTGAATACTTCTGTCTTCATTCCTACATGACGGAAAATATCTGACACATAGATACAGTTCATAACTGTTGCAAGCATACCGATCTGATCTGCTTTTGTACGGTCAATTGTCTCACTTGTTCTTCCTCTCCAGAAGTTTCCTCCTCCTGTTACGATTGCTACCTGCACACCTTCATCTACAAGCTGTTTTACCTGCTTCGCAACTCCGATACAAGTTGCCTCATCAAATCCAGTCTTCTTCTCGCCTGCAAGAGCTTCTCCGCTCAGCTTTAACAATACTCTTTTCATACCGTATAGCTCCTTTAAATTCTATCTTTCAGTGCCTGTTCTGTCTTTTTCACACAAACCATAATTCAAAGTATAATGGCACTAACCTAACTTAGAGTATAACATAAGTTTCCACATTTGTCATGACCGAAGCGTGAAATCCTTATTTTTTTCAAAAAAAGAACCGATTTCTTTCAGGCAATGTTTCTATACGAAAAATCCTGATGAAATCGATTCTTTTCATGATTATTAAATTTGCCTACATAATAAGCATTGAAAACAGCACTGTAATAATTCCACAGATTCCGATTGCAAGACCGCTCATTGCACCCTCGATCTCACCAATTTCAATTGCCTTTGATGTTCCGACTGCATGACTACATGCACCGATCGCAAGTCCTGCTGCCACAGAATCCTTCACATGGAATATTTTGATCAGCGTCGGAGCCAGAATACTTCCAAGAATCCCCGTGAAAATAACAGCAACCACCGTAATCGGCACTACACCACCTGCCGGCTCAGAAATACTCACTGCGATAGGTGTTGTCACTGACTTAGGGATCAGTGAAACTGTCATGCTCTGATCCAGTCCAAATAATTTGCACATTCCAAACACGCTTGCCATAGATGCTGCTGACCCTGCAGTACATCCAACTACAATTGGAAGCCAATATTTCTTCAAAACATCAATTTTTGTATAAATTGCAACCGCAAGACATGCTGTTGCCGGAGCAAGAAACATATTGATCAAAGCCCCGCCCACATCATAGCTATCATATGGAATATCAAAAATCAAAAGGACTCCTACAATCAATACAATCGCAACGATCAGCGGATTACAGATCGGTGTCTTTAATTTACTATGCAGCTTTTCTCCTATCCAGAATGCTACCACACTCAACCCTACTCCAAAATAAGGAGATGCCATTAATTCTTTCATGCTTTCTTTCCTCCCTTTTTCTTCTCCATCAATTTCACTGTCAGCGTAACTACATACGCTGTCACAGCAAATGTTACAATCGTGGATACAACACAGATTACAAGAAGCTGAAGTACTGTACTTTTTAAAATGTCAAAATAATTAATGATACTTACTCCTGCCGGTACAAAAAAGAATGCCATATTTCCTAATAAGAAATCTGCTTTTTCCTGCACATGCTCAATCTTTAAGAACCCGGTCAGCAGACAGATCAACAATAAAATCATACCGATTACACTCGCCGGAAAAGAAAACGGCAGATAATGTTCGATTACAAGACTGACCCAGCAAACACCGAATATCACACCAAACTGTTTTAAAATTTTCATTTGTTTTACCTCTTTTTAATATGTAAGCCTACATGTCAAGTTCCAGAAACAATTCTTTCGTCAGTTTCTGTCAATCTCATGCCTGGAGAACTCTCTCTTCACATGACACGCTTTTTAGATTAGCACTGCGCACTCTATCCGTCAATGTGATTATTCATGAAATAATCACACTATTTTGCATGTTTTTTTGATATATTTCTTCAAATAATCCAAAAGACATTGACATCTAATTGTATATGTTTTATGATACATATGTTTTCGCACTTTAAACAACTAAAATTTTACAGTACGAATATTAAGGAGGATGATAAAAAATGATTATTGTTTTGAAACCTCATACTTCTGAGGAAAATATACACCGTGTCGAAAATCTTGTAAAAAAGCACGGACTTGACACTCATCTGGTTCAGGGAACCGGAATGACGATCATCGGATGTATCGGAGATACAACACTGATCGATCCAAGACAATTTGAAATTGACACATGTGTTGACAAAGTTATGCATGTACAGGAGCCTTATAAGCTTGCAAATCGCGCATTTCATCCGGAAGACTCTATTATTGATGTTTCCGGTGTTAAGATCGGCGGTGAACATTTAGGACTGATTGCAGGACCTTGTTCTGTAGAATCCTATGAGCAGGTTCTTGAGATTGCTCAAAAAGCAAAAACATCCGGAGCAAATCTTCTCCGCGGCGGCGCATTCAAGCCAAGAACAAGTCCTTATGCTTTCCAGGGACTCGGACTTGAGGGACTTGATATTCTCTGTGCAGTCAGAGAAGAAGTCGGACTTCCTATTGTCACAGAACTCATGTCTTCCAAGTATCTGGATGTATTCAACGAGAAGGTTGACCTGATCCAGATTGGTGCCCGCAACATGCAGAACTTTGATCTTCTCAAAGAATTAGGACAGGTTGATCGCCCAATCCTGTTAAAGAGAGGACTGAATGCCACATACGAAGAATGGATCATGTCCGCTGAGTATATCATGGCATCCGGTAATGAAAATGTCATTCTCTGTGAACGTGGTATCCGTACTTTTGAGACTTTTACAAGAAACACTCTGGATCTTCAGTGTATCCCTGTTCTTCGCAGCAAGACACATCTTCCAATTGTTATTGACCCAAGTCATGCCGGCGGAAAATGGTGGCTTGTTGAGCCTATGGCAAAGGCTGCAATTGCTGCAGGTGCTGACGGACTTATGATTGAAGTTCACAACAATCCGGAAGCAGCCCTCTGCGACGGTGCCCAGTCATTAAAGCCTGAGAAATTCGACAATCTGGTCAGGAAAGTTTCACAGATTGCCCATGTAGTAGGAAAAGAAGTTTAAGGAGTATCAACCCATGAAATTAACTGTAAATCTGGGAGCCAACAGCTACCCGATCTATATAAAAAACAACATACTTAGTCAGGCGGATACTTATATCCACGAAACCTTTCGTGGTCACAAAATTATGATCATCTCTGATGATATCGTGTATC
>OLPC01002221.1_pt1 | contig 14935 bp, 8 predicted proteins | sample 1672341 | NCBI WGS metagenome assembly OLPC01 (sample SAMEA3136673, study PRJEB25190) | human gut metagenome | reverse complement strand
ATCTGATTCTCAATAGTTCCGTGAATTTGTTTCTTTTTCTTTGTGGTTTTATTATATCTCCGTCATAGTGCCGAAAAACACACCACAAAATTAAGGTTGTGACCACTGGATTAATGTGTTTTGGGATATTATTAAAAATAACGCATGAAATTTTCTACTCCAAATCGCAAAAATTTCATACGCTATTTTAAAATTTTTTCTTATTTTCAAGTGTCTGTTTTCTGCTTTTTCAAATTCTTTAATCGTCGTTCTCTGTCACATACAATCCATGGTATCTTCCTTCATATGAAGCTGCGCCCAGTGCTCCGGTTCTTCCTTATCCTTGATAAAAACGCTCCTGTATTCTACCGATGGAAAATCTGTCCGCACATCCGATTCTTTCCGGCAAAGTTCTTCTTTTTCTTTTATCGGCACATCTGCTCAGTAATACCATGGGGAAACGCCTGCGAAGCGGCAGAAATCATAGATTACATAAATAGTTCCGCGCCGGTTTCTTCTTTTAAAACTGCCTTGGCCTGTAATATCTTCTGCAAATCATCCGCCAGATTCCGTGCTGCAATCTGAACCTTCAAAAAACCTCCAAACTGAATCACTCTGTATGATTTCAGTTTGAAGGTTCTGGTCATTCTTTATTCCAGGTTCATGCACAATCCCCAGTCCTGGTCATTGGCATACGGATCGGCAAAATCGGCTTTCTGACCGTTGACGGAATACGGATACAGGTACGCACAGGTCGCTGTTCCATCCTCAAAGAACATGGACAGCACGCCGCGCAGGGAATGCTCACCGCGAATATTATATTCTTCGTTTCCGGTCAGGCGGGCGTAGCGCTTGAAGGTTCGACCGTTTTCTGCGCTCCAATAGTGTGGGAAGGTGTCGCCGAAGACTCTGCGTTTTCCGAACCAGTAGCCGTCCCAGTGGCGGATTGCGGTTTCATGCAGATGGTAGTCCGGCTGCTGTCCGTCGAAAAGTTCGAGAACGGCGATCTGCTGCTCGGCTCCGCGCAGGTATTTTTCTTCCCCGGTCACTTCGTAAACCTGAAGAATAACTTCGGCCGCCGGCTGTACGATCGATTGCTCGTAATTTACTTCCGAAGCCGGATAAGCCGTTCCAATCTCAATCAGTTGATCAGCATGACGTCGGAACAGATCTCTTACTGTTTTCAGATCCTCCTGTTCTCCTGCTTTTTCCAGCTCTTGACAGAGCATCACAATCGGCATTTCAATCGGATAAAAACGGAATCCATCCTGTTCATAAAATTTTTCTGTGATACGAACTGCTGTCTTCAGATTTTCTTTTTCTCCCCACAGCTTCCAGCATTCAAGAAAGAATGTCACTGCCCATGGGTAGTTGTAAAGCCGGAAATAGCTGTTGTCCTTTCCGGAACAGTTGCAAACAAGACCTGTTGCTGCATTTACCAGCTCGCGAAGATAGAATGCATGGTACTCACGAAGACTCTGCTCCGCTTTTTCCCGGTCTTTTAAAAGATTCTGCTGCAGTGCCCGTGCAATCAGCACACCCATACCGGTACGCTCCCGTCCGGCATTGAAATCGTTTTCCGGCGTGCAGACGAGAATTTTTTCTTCGTTATCATACGGCAGATATGCGCCCTGCAGTTCTTTGATCTTTCCATGATACTGCTGGTGATCAACAATAAACGCACACCGTTTTGCAGCCAGTGTTTCCGGCCGCTCCTGCACGAGAAGACGGCAGGTGGTTTTCACCTCGTCGGCACAGATCGAAAGTACATACTCCCCTGTTTTTTCATTTTCAAACAGATATTCATAAACACCATTTTCCGTCTTTTCCAGCGATGTTCCGTTTACCGTTACATTTTCTGCCTGAAATACCGGTTCAATGGTTACCTTACTCGTCTCTCCCGGATAAATCACATACTGCTCCGCATCCACCAGAATCACCTGGGAAAATGCTCTTAATTTCTCCCGGAAATCTTCGCGTCCCTGATGCGGAAATACTTTCCACTCCAGCTTCATTGTATCTCCCGGCGCAAATTCCTGTGCGGACGGGTGCAGCCAGAAGCAGCCTCTGTCATTGCTCTGCAGTTTCAGATCGCGCTCCACGCTGTAAGCGGAAAGACTGCCTTTTGTGAGCACCATTCCCATATGCGGAGCCGCACCGCCCATGCGGAGCGCCATAATATAACTGGTATTCTCCCCACAGAAAACATGTGCATGGCACCGATAGTCACGGCAGGTCACACTGTCCGTGTAGCGGTCCTGCAACGGAAATGAAACCCCAATACTTCCGGCATTTGTAAAATACGGATGCGCACCGTTGTAAGAAACCACAATCTTCGTTGTCAGCACATCTCCGTTTTTCTCATTCTGCACCTCAGCCGAAAACTCCGGCGGGCATTTTACCTCGGCGTATGGGAAATCCTCCCGCAGCCAGTTCATCTGTTTTGGATCTTTGGAAAATACAATTTCTTTCACGTTCCCAACTCTCATTTTTTATTTCCCCTTTCGTTTTTTCTTTGATCCCGCTTTTTGAACTCCATGTAAAATTTATTTGCTGCTTTGATCATACTATATCTACATGCTCTTTTCTATATCTCTTTTTCCGTTTTACTTTATTTTTTCTTTCTTGCCGATAGTATTTTTTCTCAATTTTTGCTATACTGAAAATGTATGCGTATCAAACTCCGGCATTGCTCTTTCAAGCTGCCGACACATACATAAACTTCATAAAAGGGGGTATCTTTTTCATGGATACGTATGTCATTTTAAAAGACCTGGCAATCATTATCGTATTCGCAAAATTGTTTGGTATTCTTGCCAGAAAATGCAAGGCTCCGCAGGTTGTGGGCGAGCTGATTGCCGGTATTGTCCTTGGACCCAGTGTGCTGGGACTCGTTCAGCAATCTGACTTTCTCGCACAAATGGCGGAGATCGGTGTCATTTTGCTGATGTTCTCCGCAGGTCTTGGCACCAGCCTGAAGGATCTGCTCCGCACCGGAGTGAAATCCCTGCTGATCGCCTGTGCCGGTGTTTTTGTTCCTCTCGTTCTTGGAGCCATCTTATACATGAGCTTTTATGGCTTCTCTGCTGTCGGAACGGAAGAATTTTACCACGCTGTTTTTATCGGTGTTATTCTGACTGCAACATCGGTCAGCATCACCGTACAGGCCTTGAAAGAACTCGGCAAGCTGAAAACAGAGGTTGGAACAACCATCTTAAATGCAGCCATCATCGACGATGTCATTGGTATCATTGTGCTGACTGTTGTCATCGGTTTTAAAGATCCGACATCCAATCCGCTGAAAGTAGCAGCCTCCACCATTCTGTTTTTTGCCCTTGCGATTGTGCTCGGTTTTCTCTGCTTTAAGCTGTTCAACCGCATGAACTCCGTATTTCCGCACACCCGCCGTCTCCCGATTCTGGGTCTTGCACTCTGCTTCGGACTGTCCTACATTTCCGAAAAATATTTCGGCATCGCCGATATTACCGGTGCATACGTTGCGGGCGTTATCCTGTGTTCCCTCGATTCTTCCGATTACATCGAAGAAAAAATGGATATCAGCTCCTATATGATTTTCGGACCGATTTTCTTTGCAAGTATCGGACTCAAAACAACGCTCAGCGGCATGAACGAGAAATTCGTACTCTTTGCCATCTGTTTCGTCATCGTCGGCCTTGTCGCAAAAATTATCGGCTGTGGCCTGATGTCAAAGGGATGCGGCTTTACCTGGGGCGACAGCCTGAAAATCGGTGTCGGTATGATGACCCGCGGTGAAGTCTGTCTGATCGTTGCACAAAAGGGTCTGAATGCAGGCTTTTTATCCGGCGATTTCTTCAGTGCCGTGATTCTGCTGATTCTCTTCTCGAGTATTGCAACACCGATTATGCTGAAAATCTTATACGCGAAAATGCCGACGGCAAAAGATTCTGCAAAGGCATCCTGACTTTCCTTTTACCAAAACAGGGCGCTGTGCCATTTCCTGCACAGCGCCCTGTTTTTTTCATATCAACCGGTAAGTTCTGATTTTTTCTACCACAGAATCTTCTCTGCCTCAGCTCCATCCGCAAACGGTCCCGGCATTGCTGCCACGCCGCGGTGCTCGCCAAGATAGTCCTGATCGAAGATAATCGTGCTTCCGTCCGGATCTTCGAATCTCTGCTCCGGCTCGAAGGCGTATCCTAAAATATCACTGTTGATAATTCCCGTCCGGAAATCCTTCAGGAACTCATACACGTTCGTCTTGATGGAATAGTGGCCGTCTTTTTCCACAAGTTCCACCTTAACCTGGTTCTCGTTATCCATAAGATTCTCTTTTTCATTCACACACGCCTTTGCTCCGTTAAAGTAAGCATTTCCGTTTACCCAAACCGGCAGATGGCACTTGTTGTGATACGGCTCCAGCTTGCTCATGTCGGCCGGTTTGTCCAGCTCAAAGTGGCTGATCCACTCATCATAGGTCGGATACTCGTCGAACACATGCGTTCCGACCTCCTGGTTATCCTCCATCTTGAAGCCCATGTCCTCAACCGTTTCTGTTTCCTCAACCGGGTAATTCTGGATAAAGATGTTGTTGTAGAACCGGTCATCGCCATGCAGGAATGTCATGAATCCGGCAACCTCGGTACGGTGACGGATGTGATACGGCGTGTAACGGTCTCCTGTTCCGCCGCCAACTGCAGTTAATGAGCCAAGCATCAGATTGTGTACGCAGGCAATACCATCGGTCGCCATACGAACGCTGACCGGTGAGAGCATAATGTTGTTATCGATCAGGGTCGGACCATGGCCAACCTCGATGAAAATATCCTGACTCATCATTGCGCCCTCTGCCTTTGGTGTTCCCTCCGGCGGGCAGTTGTCGTGCAGCAGGTTCTGGGTCAGGCGTGTTCCCTGTGCCTCCCAGTCGCACCAGATGCCCATCGTACAATGATGAATGTGATTTCTTCTCATCACAACATCGATCGCTGCATGCATCTTGATACCGGAAATCTCGGCTCCGCCAAGCTGCTGCATATTGTTGATGTTGTGAATGTGGTTGTCCTCAATGATACTGAACACACCGCCCATCCGTCCGACAATACCGGTCTGCTCACAGTGATGGATGTGGCAGCGGCGGATGATATGGCTTCCGATGTTCTCCTTCGTCCAGCCGTGATACTGGCCGCGGCACACAGCATCACGCTCCATCTGGGTCGGGCTTTTTACGTGTTTTCTGGTAAAGTAATGGTCGTTCTCCGGATCGTAATATTTTCCGAGCGAAATACCGCAGCACTTGCTGTTGCTGACCTCACAGTCCTCAATAATCCATCCCTTCGACCAGTGCGGGCCGATCATACCGTCCTGATAAGCAGCCGGCGGCGCCCATGTCGTTGCTGCCTTGCTGACATCAAATCCACTGAACGTAATGTAATTTACGCCTGTTTTCGACGGCATAAAGCAGTTCCGGCGCACGTTGATTTCTACTTTTTCCTCCGTCGGGTTTTTACCCTGGAAGTTTGCGTAGATGACCGTCTGATTTTTCTCTTTGTCCTGCTCGGTATACCATTTGTAAACCGACCACTCCGGCTCCCAGGACGGCGCATAAACCTCGCCTTTGATACACTCCTCGAGCGTCTCTGCCTCGTATAACTGGCGGTCATTCAGATAAACCGCGCCGGTATGGCGTACCACCGGTGCAAAATACCAGTCACCGCCGACCATTGTCGTGTATGGGTTATAATTGCCAAACACTCCGTTGTCTACACGGCATACCCACACATTATCTTCGTAATGTTCCCAGTCATTCATCGTTTCCGCACCGGTGATCTTTGCACCGAGCGGCTTCTCACTCTTATAGACGATTCTCGCATTCTCGGTTCCGCCGTTGACCGGATCGACATATTCATGGTAGATACCAGGTGCAACCAGAACTTCATCTCCTGCCTTTGCAATTTTTGCCGCATCGTTGATGAACTTGAACGGCATCTCTTTTGTTCCGTTTCCATTCTTCGGAGCGGAATTATTGACATAGTAAATCATTTCTCTATACTCCTTTTTGTTATAGTAAAACCCGAAAACCCTGCAAAAAAGGCTGTGACGCAATCATTCACTCTCTGCGGCGCTGAATTTTTTACGCTATTTTTTTGCGGGTCTATAGAATTTCTTTATGATAATGCTTCTTCCGCAGCCTCTTTTGATGCAAACGGGCCCGGCAGCGGATGAATGCCCTGACGGTTTCCGAAGTAGTCATATCGGAACACGATCGGCGTTCCATCCGGATTCTCATATTTCTGTTCCGGCTCAAATGCCATGCCAAGCGTCTCCGTTGAGATCACTGCACAGGCATTCTGCGGCAGATAATCGTAAACATTGGTCTCCAGTTTCCATTTTCCGTTCTCTTCTTTTACACCGATGGTGATTTCATGCTCGGTATCCACTACAGCGTCCTGTTCCTGCTCTGCCGGCTTCGCCCCATTGAAGTAAACGTTGCCGCCAAGCCATACCGGCAGCTTCTCGTAATACAGATCCGGTGACTTTCCGGAACCCATTCCGCAGTAGCCCTCAAATCTTGCCACGTACTCCTCCAGCGTCGGATATCCGCTGTACGGCACGGTTCCTGCTGTCAGATTTCCGTCATCCCATTCATTATCCCCAGTCAGTTTACGGATTTCTTCCATTCCCGCACGAACCGGCTTCTGGATGAAGATATTATTGTAGAACCGGCAGTCACCGTGAAGAACTGTCATAAATCCGTTGATCTCCGTGCGATGCGGCACATGGTACGGTGTGTAGCGCGGCGACGGCAGCTTGTCGGAGCCATTGTTGACACCTCGGCCGACAGCAGTAAACGATCCCGCGATCAGGTTATGTACTACCGCAACACCCTGTGTTGCCAGCTTCATAGCGCGGTCCGAAAGCAGTACGTTATTGTCCACCAGCGTCGGTCCGTGGGAAATTTCAATAAAGATATCCTCGCCGATACCGTCCATACCTTCTGGATTTGCATTTTCCTCGTTCGGCAGCGTATTGTCATGGAACAGGTTCTGCGTAACACGTGTGCCCTGTGCCTGCCAGTCAAGCCAGAGGCCTCTCGTACAGTGATGGAAATGGTTTCTTCGAATGATCACATCGATTGCTGCATGCATCTTGATGCCGCCGATCTCCGCACCCGCAAGGTTCTGTTTATTATTGATATGGTGAATGTGGTTATCCTCAATAATCGAGAACACACCGCCTAAGTGGCCTACAATACCTGTCTGTCCACAGTCATGGATGTTGCACCGGCGGATGATGTGGCTTCCGATGTTTTCCTTTGTCCATCCCTCTCGCTGCGCCTGGCAGATACAGTCACGCTCCGTCTGTGTACCATCTTTGAATTTCCATTTGAGCCATTTATTGTCATTGTTCGGCTGTCTGTATTTTCCAAGTGAAATGCCCGAGCACTTCGAATCTGAAATCTCACAATCCTCGATGATCCATCCCTTTGACCAGTGCGGGCCGACCATTCCTTCCTGATATGCCGTCGGCGGAGCCCACTGGGTTGCCGCCTGTTTTACAACAAAGCCGGACAGCGTGATATAACCAATGCCCTCCTTCGATGGATAAAAGCAATTCTCGCGCACATTAATTTCCACCGTTTCCTCATTCGGGTTTTTCCCCTGGAAATTCACATAGAAAACGGTCTCATTCTTCTCTTCGTCCTGCTCCACATACCAGGTGTAAACCGTGAATGCCTGATCCCAGGATTTTTTATAGATCTCCGGCTTTTTCACCTGATCCAGACTTGTCACCTCATACATGGATTTTCCATTCAGATACACTTCTCCGGTATGTGCCGTGTAGGATGCGATAAACCAGTCACCGCTGACCAGTGTCGTATATGGATTGTAATCCCCAAACAATCCGTTCGAAACGCGCGCTGTCCACACATCACCTTCCAAATGCTCCCAGTTATCCACAATTTCCGCACCGGTAATCACAGCTTTTCCCGGTTCCACAGAACGGTACACAATTCTTGCATCCTCACATCCCGCATTCGCCGGATCTACATATTCCCGATATACGCCAGGCGCTACAAGCACCTCGTCGCCGGGCCTTGCAATTTTTGCCGCCTCGGAAATCGTCTGAAATGGATATTCCTTCTGCCCATTTCCGCTTCGCACAGCATTTCCATCTACATAAATCTGCATTTTTCGCTTACCTCTCACTTCTTCACTTTTCATAAACTTTTATTGTGAATTTTCGCCAAAATCACATCACTCTTTTTCCGATTTCTGCCGTTCTTCACAATTTTCATATCTTAACCATAATACAGATCCTCGTAAAACACTACTTATATATTGCCGATCATTGCCCAGATGTTTCGATTTTTTCTATATTTTTTCTCTCTTCTGTTGTATAATACCGTTTATCAGATACGGAGGATTCTTTTGCCATGAAAAACGATTCGACTTCTTTTTTCGAAAACAATCATTTTGCTAACAGCTATGTTTACGATATCTCTATTTCGCATGTCCCCGCCTATTTCGGTCTGCACTGGCATCACTATATTGAAATTGTGCTTGCACAGGATGACGGCATTATCTATGAAGTAAATGGAGAAACCTTTCCGCTAAAGCCCGGTGATCTTCTTTTTATCTGGCCCGGCGAGCTGCACGCTGTTTCCACAATCAACAGAGAACATCGCCTGATCATGCTTCAGCTCGATGCAGATTTTCTGGAAAAACGCGTGGATTTCCAGTCTGTTGCTTATCTTTTTTATCAGATCCGTCTTCTGAATCAGAACAACTTCCCGGAAATCGAAAAACTCCGCGGATTTCTGACAGAGCTGCGCAGGCTCTCCCTCTCCGGTATCAGTTTTTCCGAGCTGCGCGGATGCGTTCTGCTGTATCAGTTTTTTATTCTGCTCGGCGAAAATCTCTCCGTGCCGACCGAAACTGCCGCACCGCAAAAAACAGGCCATTCCGCACAGGTACACCGCCAGATGATTGCTGCATGTACCTGGATCTCGAGTCACTGCACCGAACCGGTTTCTCTGGAAGAAGCATCAAAGGTCGCCGGATTCTCCCGCTGCCATTTTTCCAAGCTGTTCCGCGCATACACCGGCCTCTCCTTCACGGATTTCGTCACCAGGGAACGGCTCCATATCGCCGAAAACCTGTTAAAAAAACCGGATCTCACGATCACCGAAGTGTCGCTCGAATCCGGTTTTAACAGTATTTCTACGTTTAACAGAGTCTTTTTGAAATCAAAAAATGTAAGCCCTACCGACTTCCGTCAGATGTACCTGCAATCCTATCAGAAATAGGCTATGAATTCGGCATGGCCTCCGGTCTTTCGCAGGTGGATGGAACCTTCTCAAATGCACCCGTTTCCGCACTCTTCATAATCTGATCGATCGTATCGAGTACGTGATATGCCATTTTGGCATTCGCACGGTTTAGTCTGCCCTCTGCAATTGCTTCTGCCATCTCGGACGGACCGAGGCCGCGGCTGTTTTCGCTGTAGGCAAAGCCATAATCCAGCACTTCCGGAACTGCCTGCTGTGTCCAGTCCTTCACGCCCGGAATGTAGACGATATCGCCGCCGAAATTGTTCGGGTCCACCAGCTTTAAAATACCTTTTTTGCCGTAAATCGTGAATACCGCCTGATCGTTGATGGTGCTGTCGCCATTGACACAGAATGTGCCGGTCACGCCGTTTTTCATTTCCAGAATCGTAAAAACCTGGCTCTCGTTGCTGTAGTCAAATTCCTGGCCGTATTCCGGGCTGTCCGGGACGACATTGACGCGCTTCGGCGCAAGGTTGCGCACGGAGGAAACGACACGGTCCACCGGGCCGAAAAGGCTGACGATGGCGGTCAGATAATAAACACCGAAATCGTAGCAGATACCACCGCCCGGCATCCGCAGAAAACGGAAGATGCTCGCCAGCAAATCAAGATCGCGGTTTGCGCATGCTTCGAAAGATGTCACCTCGCCGATCAGCCCGTCGTCGATCGCTTTTCTTGCGGTCTGCAGTGCCGATCCAAGGAAGGTGTCCGGTGCGGAACCGAGATAGAGATGTTTCTCCTCTGCCAGCTCGATCAGTTTCGCTGCCGTTTCCGGTGCGAGGGTCATTGTTTTTTCAGTGTAAACGTGTTTTCCGGCTTCCAGTGCCTGACGGATCAGCCCCTCGTGGGTCGGTGCCGGTGTCAGAATGACTACCATTTCAATCGACGGGTCTGCCAGAATTTCCTCGTAGGTACAGCCCTTGATGCCATACTGCTCTGCTTTCTTTTTCGCATGTTCAAGATGGCCTGCGCAGCATGCTGCTACCTCAAGATTCTCAAAGTTATGAATCATGTTCGTCAGATAAATATCACTGATCGCTCCGCAGCCGACAACGCCGACTCTCATTTTTTTCGTTTCTGTTGTTCCCATTTGTAAAAATCCCCTTTACTCTTTGTTTTTTGATTCTGTTCTGATAAAAAACCTTATCTTTTTTATACAACGAAATGTCTGAAAAAACAAGCATTCCGGCTCATATTTCACTTTCAAAATGAAAAAACCGCCCACGGTTTCTGCAGATTCTCTGCATCACCGCGGACGGCCTTTTTCTGTTGTTTACTCCACGCTTTTCAGCGATTCAATCATATCAATTTTTCTTAACCGGTAGAACATCATAAAGTTGACGAACAGGGCAAACGCCAGGGTAATCAGGGCGCTCCAGCCGTAGCTCCGCGGGAACACGTTTCGTCCGAACATCATCATATCGACCTCGACGGTCTGAATTACGCAATGATGTAAAAACGTTCCAATTCCCATGCCCGCGATAACGCCGAACAGTGTCAGCACCATGTTTTCCCGGTACACGTACGATGCCACCTCGCCGTCGAAGAAGCCGAGCACTTTCAGCGTTGCCAGCTCTCTCTGTCGTTCGGTGATGTTGATGTTGTTCAGGTTGTACAGCACCACAAACGCCAGCAGGCCCGCCGATACGATCAGCACCACGATGACGATGTCGAGGGAACGAAGCATGTTGTCAATCTGATCAATCAGGTCGGATGTGAACGAGATTGCCGCTACACCGTCGTACGTCATGATTTTTTCTCCGAGTGCTGTCTCATAATTGCTCGACGTGTCCTGATATTTCATCAAAAGCTGGTTGTAATCCGGCGCTCCGCCGAACAGCTCCTCGTAGAGATCCGGGGCCAGATACAGGTAATGGCGCACGTAGTTTTCGACGATGATCGAAATCTTTACATCCACAATATCGTCGCCTTTTTTCAGCTGAACCGTGTCGCCTGCTTTTACGCCGAGCATCGTTGCTGTCTTTTCGCTGATGGCTGCGCCGCCGTCGGTCGGGAATTCGTAAACTTCTCCGCTTTTCCGGTCTCGGAAGGCATAGAAGTCATTGAAATTCGTCAGTTCTTTCGGCACTTCAAGCACTGCATCCACAGTCTTTTTGTCGGTCTGCAGTTCGATGTTCTGGCAGTACATTTCCAGCAGCTCATCGATGCCGCTGTAGTTTTCCAGATCGGTCTGCAATGCTTCTTTTTCGGATTCATCCACATCTGAATTCAGCACAGCATTCGCCTGATAGGTGAAGAGGCTGACGAACTGGTTTTTCGCAATCGCGGTGATGGAATCCTGAAGGCCGAAACCGACGAGGATCAGACCCATGCATCCGCCGATTCCGATAACGGTCATGAAGAATCGTTTTTTATACCGCACCAGATTCCGCACGGTTGATTTCTGCGTAAAGTTCAGATGTTTCCAGAGTACGCCGATGCGTTCCAGGAAAATCCGTTTGCCGTTTTTCGGTGCTTCCGGCCGCATCAGCTCTGCCGGACCTGCGGCGAGTTCTTTGTAGCATGCCGCGATCGTCGCCACGCCGGTGCAGGCTGCACTCGCCAGAATCGCAAGGCCTCCCTGCTCCCAGTTCAGCGGGGTCATGTAATACGGGAGTCCGGTATACAGCATGCCGTAGGCATTCATAATAACCCAGGGCAGGATTTTTTCTCCAACCACCACGCCCGCGAGAGCGCCGGATACGGTGGAGAGCATCGCGTATGCGAAATATTTAAAGGCGATCACGCCGTCGGAATAGCCGAGGGCTTTTAACGTTCCGATCTGCTGACGCTGTTCCTCGATCATTCGTGTCATCGTCGTCAGGCTGACGAGAGCAGCCACGAGGAAGAAGATAACCGGGAAGAATTTTCCGATATTCGAGATACGGCCGGCATCCTGACCGAAGCTCTCAGTTGACGTTACCTTATTCCGTCCCCAGACGTACCACGTTGGTTTTTTCAGGTCTGCGAGTGTTTTCTCACCGTCCGCAATTTCCTGCTTCGCATCCGCGATTTCTGGTTCGGCGTCGGCTTTTGCTTTTTCATATTCGGCTTTGCCGTCCTCAAGTTCCTTTTCTTTATCGGCAATTTCCTGTTTCGCATCCGCAAGGGAGATTTTTCCGTCGGCGATTTCCTGTTTCGCGTCGGCAAGCTGGGTTTCACCGTCGGCAATCGTCTGCTTGGCTTCGGCGAGCTGACTTTCTCCATCGGCGATCGTCTGCTTTGCTTCTGCTAACTGGGTTTCGCCATCGGCGATCGTCTGTTTCGCGTCGGCGAGCTGACTTTCTCCACTGGAAATTGTCTGCTTTGCAGCGGCAAGCTGGGCCTCACCCGACTGAATCGTCTGTCGGTACGATGCAATCTGCTGTTCCCCATCAGCAAGCTGGGCTCTGGCAGCCGCAAGCTGAGTTTCTCCGTCTTTTAATTTACTGCGGTTCGTCTCAATCTGAGCTTCTCCGTCGGCAATCGCTGCTTTGGCGGATGCAAGCTGGGCTTCGCCATCCTCAATCTGTTTCTGATAAGCTTCTGCCTGTGCTTCTCCATCCTGAAGCTGGGCAAGAGCCTCTGTAATCTGAGCTTCGCCGCTTTCCAGTTCTTCTTTTGCAGAAGCAATCTGTGCCTCGCCTGCGGCGCATTCTTGCTCTTTTTCTGTTAATTGTGCATCTGCAGCGGCAAGCTGACTTTCTGCGTCGGTAATCTGAGCTTCTGCAGCCGCAAGCCGGGCTTCCGCATCAGCGCTTGCTGCTTCAAACGCTGCGATGTTTTGTTCCAGAAATGTTTTCTGCTCCTGCATCGTGAAAAGCTGCTGTGCTAACTCTGTCTGCTTTGCTTCCAGCGCAGTTTTCTGTTCCAACAGGGATACATATGCTTCATCTTCCTCCGTCAGTCCGTCAAGCTGAGCCTCAATCACCTCGATCTGACCAGTCACTTCTGTCTGCGCAGCCTCCACCATCGGAAGCTGACTGGAAATCTGGGCTAACTGATCCTTGGCTGTCTCATACTGACTCTTCTGTTCTTCATACGCTGCCTTCTGCGCTTCATACTGTGTGCGTCCTGCAGCGGTTTCTGCTTTCTTGTTGTCCAGTTCCTCGCGTGCAGCGGAAAGCTGCTCCTTTGCAATATTCAATTCCGTTTCTTTTTCGGAAAGCTGCTCTTTTGCAGTATTCAGCTCCGTCTGCTTCCGAGTCAGTTCGGTTTTTGCCGCCGAAAGCTGCGCCATTTTTTCCTCTAACTCTTTTTTGCCGGATGCCAGTTCTGTTTCTTTCTCTGCAAGCTGTGCTTTTCCGTCGGAAAGTTCTTTCGCTTTTGCCTCAAGTGTGGTTTTTCCACTTGCAAGTTCATCGGCTTTCTGATTCAGCTCCGCTTTTCCGCTTTCCAGCTCTGCCGCCTTTGCTTCCAGCGTCGCTTTTCCGCTCGCAAGTTCCGCCTCTTTATCTTTCAGCGTTGCCTTGCCGGATGCCAGTTCCTGCTCTTTATCGGCGATGGTTGCTTTCGCACTGAGAAGTTCCTGCTCTTTGTCTGCAATGGTCTGTTTTCCGTCAAGGAGTTCCTGTTCTTTCTCAGCAATCGTCTGCTTTCCGTCAAGAAGCTCCTGTTCTTTGTCCTTTAACGTCTGTTCGCCGTCGAGAAGTTCCTGCTCTTTGTCCTCAATCGTCACTTTCGCGTCGGCAAGCTGCTGTGCACCGTCATCCAGCTCTGTTTTTGCGTCCGCTAATTTCTGCTCTGCATCAGCGACCTGCTGTTTTGCATCATCAATCTTTTCCTGTCCTTCGGTTTTGACTGCCGTATACCGCCGGTCGCACGCCGCATCCTCGAGCGCTTCAATCTTCGTCTGTACAGCTTTCACCGTCTCATCATACGCATCGCTGTAGCTCGCCTCTTCCTGTGCGCCGTCCGCCTGGACGTAAATCTCTGTATAGAGATCCGAGGTAAATGTCTCCGGAAGCAGCAGTGCAAAACTGTTGATGCTTCCATTTCCAATCGAGCCCGTTCCGCGGTTCAGATCCATATAATAAGGGAGCGTCGCCGAACCAACAATCGTAAACGTATCCCCGGTCAGCGAATCTGAGAGCGGATCCTCCGTTCCGGAAGTGAACGTTACCTGATCCCCGATCTCACAGCCGGAACTTTTCAGAAACTGCGTATCAACAAGAATTTCATCCTCTTTCTCCGGCATCCGTCCCTCAACCACGCGCGGCTCATTCACACCGTCCGTCAGCGCAATCAGCTTCACAACCTGCTCGCTCTCGCCGATGTCATGCAGCACTTCCACCGTTTTTCCGCCGTAAACCGCTTTCACGCCATCTGTCTTCGCGATATCCGCCAGATCATCGTCTGTCAGCCCCAGCGTTCCAAGAACTTTCAAATCCATATAATTTACTTCATCATAATACCGGTCCGCCGAAACCTTCATATCTCCTTCCGCCGACCGGATGCCCGAGAAAAACGCCGCGCCAAGAAGCACGATGAAAAAGACTGACAGAAACCGCCCCTTGTTCTTTGTGATTTCCCGGATAAAGTCTTTTCGAAATGCTCTCATCGTCCACCTACCATTCTATCTCTTCCACCGGCATCGGGTTCTCATTTGTTTTCATGCCCGCCACTTTTCCGTTTCGGATTTTAATCACGCGGTCCGCCATCGGTGTC
>OLPC01002213.1_pt1 | contig 14964 bp, 9 predicted proteins | sample 1672341 | NCBI WGS metagenome assembly OLPC01 (sample SAMEA3136673, study PRJEB25190) | human gut metagenome | reverse complement strand
AAGGTAATCATCACTCTTTGCAAGAGGAGAAGTCTCACTTGTAACGGCGATCATATGCCTGGAAGCATCCAGACCAGCGTTCTTAAGTGCGTCTTTAACGAAGGATTCATTTGTCAGTGTTTCAAGAGTTGTACCTGATTTGGATACCAGTACAAAAATGGAATGTGCAACATCGATGGAATTCAGAACTGCTGCTGCGTCGTCCGGGTCTACGTTGCTGATGAATTTGGCTTCCATTTTGAATTTGTCGTTTTTCTTTGCCCAGTTTTCAAGAGCAAGGTACATTGCGCGAGGACCAAGGTCACTTCCGCCGATACCGATCTGAACAACAGTTGTAAATTTCTCACCTGCTGCATTTGTGATCTGACCTGCATGTACTTTGTTTGCAAAATCAGCGATCTTCTGCTGCTGTTCTACATAGAAAGCACGCTTGTCCACGCCATCTGCTGTAACAGTATCTCCAAGCTGTCCACGGGTAAGCTGATGAAGAACAAGACGTTTTTCACCTGTATTGATCACTTCTCCATTGTAGAGAGCTGCGTATTTTTCTGTAAGCTGAGCTTCTTTTGCCAGTTTCTTAAGAGCTTCCAGTACATCATCGTCTACCTGCTTTGCAGCGTAGTTATATGCAAGACCTGCAGCCATCGGTACACTGTAATTTTTCACACGTTCTGCACCGTTCTCGCCGGTCATCACTTCTGCAAGGTTTACTTTTTTTACATTGGAAAGCTCTTTGTATGATTCAAGAGTATCCAGATTGTTCCAGGTAATCATAATCAGATTCCTCCTTAAAATTAAATATTCCCGTTGTGTCAGGATTCATTCTCAATCTCTTTGATTATAATATCAAATGGGGGTAAATTCAACCCCACAGTTCCACACTCATCTCATGCCATGCCTCACCGCCCCAGACAGAATCGCCAATACCATGATCTTTGAAGCCAAATTTCTGATACATTTCTACTTTATCCGGCAGGCACGTCAGGATCAGTTTCTCTCTGCCGTTTACTTTTTCGCGTTCTTTATAGCAGCGCACCAGTTCTCTCGCCAGCCCCTGATGTTGATATTTCGGAAGTACATCCAGTCCCAGAAGCATAATATTCTTACCCTTCGGATCATGCATTTCTGCATCTGTAAAAAAGTCATCCGTCAGATGTTCTCTGTCTGTGGCAAGTCCGTTAAGAAATCCTGCAATCTTTCCTGTAGCACGATCTTCTGCTACAAGAAAAAGCTCCGGTGCTTTTTTCACACGGTCTTCCATATGCTCATAAGAACATGCTTCATTCGGAGGAAAACAGATTTTCTCAATCTCTGAAGTCTGTGCAATTTCCTCCTGACGAATATTTCTAAAAATATATTTTTCAGTTAACATACTTGTGTCGTTTTTCTCTGTCATGACCTGTATCTCCATTTTATTTATCCTGAATTATAATTTCTTGTACAATATTACCATTTTTACGTATCATATGCCACCAACAATTAAACACACACCCGTATTCTCTCAGTCGCAGTTCACTCTTATATATAGTTTTTTCGATAGTCATACCGATTAAGTATGTATTTTTTCTTTACATGCAATATAAAAGGGTATAACATGGAAGTAAACTAATATTATATAAAGGTGGGTAAATTATGGACTATTCAATTAATACAAAATGCGTACAGGCCGGTTATACTCCGGGGAATGGGGAACCAAGACAGATTCCGATCTATCAGTCAACCACTTACAAATATGATACAAGTGAAGATATGGGCAAACTGTTTGATCTTGAGGCATCCGGCTATTTTTATTCCAGACTTCAGAATCCGACAAATGACTATGTCGCTGCCAAAATCACCGCCCTGGAAGGCGGTACTGCCGGAATGCTGACTTCTTCCGGACAGGCAGCAAACTTCTTCGCCATTTTCAATATCTGCGAAGCAGGCAGCCACATCGTTTCTTCCTCTTCTATTTACGGTGGTACATATAACCTTCTCTCTGTCACCATGAAAAAAATGGGTGTCGATGTCACTTTTGTTGATCCGGACTGCTCCGAGGAGGAATTAAATGCCGCATTCAAAGACAACACAAAGGCTGTTTTTGGTGAATCTATCGCCAACCCGGCACTGACTGTCCTTGATATCGAAAAATTTGCAAAAGCAGCACACACACATGGTGTACCGCTTATCGTAGACAACACCTTCCCAACACCGGTTAATTTACGTCCGATCGAATGGGGTGCTGACATTGTTACTCATTCCACAACCAAATATATGGACGGTCACGGTGCTGCACTCGGTGGTGCGATCATTGATGCCGGAAAGTTTGACTGGATGGCTCACTCAGATAAATTCCCGGGACTCTGCACACCAGATGATTCCTACCACGGAATTACCTATGCAGAAAAATTCGGCAAAGAGGGCGCTTTTATCACCAAATGTACTTCTCAGCTTATGAGAGATCTCGGATGTGCGCAGTCTCCGCAGAGTGCTTTTATCCTGAACCTCGGTCTGGAATCTCTTCATGTGCGTATGCCGCGCCACGTAGAAAACGGACAGGCCATTGCTGAATTCCTTGAAAAACATGACAAAGTGGAATTCGTTAACTACCCGACACTTCCATCCAACAAGTACTATGAAATTGCTAAGAAATATATGCCAAACGGCGGATGCGGTGTCGTGTCCTTTGAATTAAAGGGCGGACGTGCTGCTGCAGAAAAATTCATGAAAAATCTGAAACTTGCTGCCATCGAGACACATGTAGCAGACGCAAGAACCTGCTGCCTGAACCCGGCAACTTCCACCCACAGACAGATGAATGACGAACAGCTCGCTGCTGCCGGAATCCCGGCCGGACTGATCCGTATCTCCTGTGGTCTTGAAGACAAAAATGATTTAATTGCAGATATCGCTCAGGCACTTGATGCAATCTGATACATATTCATTATATTTATAAACTATAAAAAGGATGGAATGACACCATATTATATCATTCCATCCTTTTTATTATGTCTGCTTCTATTTCATATCAGATATATTTATTTGTTTATTCTGATATTTTTTGCTGCGCTCCATTCAGAGTAATAATTTACTTTGGAAATTGTTTTGTAGGAACGTACTTTTACTGAATAAGTTGCCCTCCTTTTCAGAGAACTCAGTACAGTTCTCAATGTTTTGTAAGATTTGACCGTTACTGTTTTTTGTGTGTTGCCGGTTTTGTAGTTCACCTGATATCCAGTTGCTTTTGCATTCTGGCTCCATGCCACAGTTGCCCTTCCTGCTGCGCTGTTTGTTACCGATGAAATACGGTTTTGAGTAAGGCAGTAATATGATTTTCCAGTGTATGCGCCCTTTACGCTTCCTCTGTATCCACAAACTGCATAACTGTATTTTCCACCATTTACAGTAGCTGAGGTATCGGTATAATTAAGCGTCGTTCCACTGGTAATCGTCTTGATTGCCTTATATGCCCCACTTCCGTATGCTCTGTAGATAATATATCCCTGTGCTCCATTAATTTTGGTCCAGGTCAGTCGCATGCCTTTTGCAGCATTTGCAATTGACTTAACATTTCCCGTTGAAAGTCTTATCAGTGATTTTCCATTTTTGTCATAATCACTGGCAAACTTTCCATCTGCTTTGATACATCTCACTGTATATGCATAGGTTGTTCCACTTGCTGCACTGCGATCCGTATAGTTTGTTGACCCTGTATCCGCAATACGTGTCCAGCTCTCTGTTCCTTTTTTCCTGAATACACGATATTTTGCTGCACCATCCACGCGTTTCCATGTAATGTTTATACCACTGGCTGCATTAGATATCGTAGAAATCGCCGGTGTATTTAAATAACTGACAGTAAGTCCCTTCTCATCATAACTTCCCTCTGCCAGATCAATGTATGCACTGACCGTATAGGTGTATGTCATTCCTGGTTTTGCTGTTTTATCCTCAAAAGATAAACTTTCTGTCGTTCCAACCTTACCCCAGCTTCCGTTTGAAACCTTTCTGTATACATAATATCCCTCAGCATTTTCCACTTCATTCCAGGTTAAAACAGTTGAGAAATTGTTATATTCAACAGCCCGAAGCACCGGCTGCTTCGGTTTTTCGATGATTCGGAATGACGCCTTTTTGGCATTTGTATATTGACCAATACCGATAACCGAAACGCTTGCCTCTCCGATACGGTCATTATCCTGATATTCCAGACGATAATCATTTCCCTCTGTCAGTGTTTTGCCCGCCATGGATACCGAAATTTCAGGCTTCACCTCGTTTCCATCAAAGACATATGCAGATGAAGAAAAACGAATTTCACATTCTTCTGAATTTATGTTCTTAAGTATCTTGTGTTCTCTCTTTATTTCCAGTTTACAAAGAGTACATTTCTGTACATCATCATATTGAATGTCACCATTTTCCAATGTCTCTCTGCTTTCCACAACATGGCTGATAATATGATTATCTTCCACCCAGACTGCCACTGTGCTGCTGGCTGGTTCATGATTATCATCACCGGAAACCGACACATTAATCAGTGCAAGGCCGGCTTTTTTACCGGTGATATGAGAATTTTGGATTTCAACAAGCTCTTCATCCTCTGTTGTAAGGAGAACCTGACCAATTCCATTCTCCACCAATACCTCTGCTTCTGTATTGACATGAATTCTTTCAACTGTGCATACAGCAGAAACGGACTGTTTTTTCTTTGAAATAGAAAACATCTTTTCCGCTTCTCCTGTGATACAGACATCACCTTCTTTAGCAGTTATTGTTACTGTTGCTTCTCCTGTGTTTGTGTTATTCACATAAGAAACTGTATAATTATCTTTGCTTACAACTCCATTATCATTCTTCACAATGACTTCCGGTGCCTTTTCCTTACCATCGTATACCGTCTGCTGATAAGCGAGTGTAATCGAGCAATCTTTCAGTTCTGTCTGTCCCAAAGCCGAAATTTCTTCGGTATATGTTTCATTACAATCCAGACATTTAAATTCCTTTTTTCCTGATTTCAGATAAGTCGGTTCTGTAACTGTACCTTCATCCCATTTGTGTGGTGTCAGATCCGTTTCATCCCCGCTGAAACTGCTCTTACAACGTGTACAGGTATACGTTGTAAATCCCTTCTTCGTGCAGCTGGACGGCGTCACTGTTTTCTTATAATTATGCTGCAATGGTTCCCTGTAATCATCTGTCACCACATAATCACATTTCGTACAACTGTATGTTGTATATCCCTTTTCTGTGCAGGTCGGAGCCGTTACAACAGACACGTAATCGTGCCCGGTTGCCTCTTTAAAATCTTCAGTTTTTGTTTTACCGCATTTCTTACAGGTATAGTTCTTGTGTCCTCTTTCCGTACAGGTTGGCTCTGTTATCTGGATATCGTAATCATGACCTATTGCTTCACGATAATGATCTGTATACTCATCTCCACACCTGGCGCAGGTATAAGTTGTGTATCCTGCTTTTTCGCACTGTGGCGGGACTATTGACGTTACTTCATAAGCATGACCGTTTACCAGATCCAGGGCTTTTTTCTCAACAAATGTCTTTCCACAAAGTTCGCAGACAGAAGTTACACTTCCCTGTTCACAACATGTAGACAATACAGTATCTGTGATTTTTAATACATGATCTTCATTTACCGAGATCTGAATCTTTGTCTCTGCTGCCTCGTGGTTATCGTCACCTGCTGCTGATATTTTCAAATAAGCAGTTCCCTTTTTCTTTCCGCGAATCATCTTTTCTTCAGTAACTACTGCAATCTCCTCGTTTTCCGATACAATACTTACTTCGCCCAATCCATTTACAGTAATCGGTTCTTCTGTATTTACATGAACAGATTCTGATTCTGTCTCAGCTGTGATATTCTGTTTTGCTTTTGCAATAGTAAACGGTATTGTCGTTTCTCCTGTGATACTTACATTTCCCGGTTTTGCATTCACAATAACTTCTGCATTTCCAGCATTTATATTTTTTGCATATGTAACGCTATATTCCGTTTTACCTACTGTTCCGTTATGATTTTTTACGACTACTTCCGGAGTCTTTTCCTTACCGTTATAAACAGTTTTGCGATAGGAAAGTGTGATCGTACAATCACTGAGATCCGTCTGAACTAATGCCGGAATATCTTCGGTATATGTTTCTTCACAGTTCAGACATTTGAACGCCTTGAGTCCCTTCTCCAGATAGGTCGGTTGTTTAGTGATCGTTCCTTTATCCCATTTGTGCGGTGCCAGATCTGTCTCATCCCCCGTATAACTGTTTCCACAGGTTACACAGGTGTATGTAGTAAATCCCTTCTCTGTGCAGGTAGAATCTGTAGTCACAGCTTCATAACTGTGTCCCAGCGCACTGCGGTAATCTGAAACAATTACATTGTCACAGTTTTCATTTTTACATGTATAAGTTGTATATCCTCTTTCGGTACAGGTCGGAGATGTTACAACAGATTCATAATCATGACCGGTCGCCTCACGGTAGTTTGAATTATAAGTAAGACCGCAGATACTACAGGTATTTCTGGTATATCCTTCGTCAATACAGGTAGGTTTAATCACTTCTTTCGTATACTTATGGCCCAGCGCTCCTACAAAATTATCTCTGTAGGAATAGCCGCAGTTCTTACAGCTGTAATAAGTGTAGCCACGTTCTGTACATGTTGGTTTTGTTACGATTGCCTCATAATCATGTTCAAGAGGTTCTGTCCATGTATCATCATAGGAATAGCCACAGTTTTTACACTGATGTCGTGTATAGCCCTGCATCTGACAGGTTGCCGGTACAACGATATCCTCATAAGCGTGATCTGTACTTGGTTTATAACCTTCACGTTTTGTATTTCCACAGAGTGCACATGTATAAAGTGTATAACCTTCTCTTGAACAATTTGGTTCGATTACTTTACCTTCACCATACTGATGGGCATTCGGATCTATATCCAGTTCTGTTTTAAATTCTTCCTTGCAGACACTGCAGACCTGAATATCATATCCTTTTTCAATACAGGTTGCATCTTTGTGTTCTTTCGATGTCAGCTTATGTCCGGTTGCCGGAATCACATCTGTAAAAGCCTTTCCACAGTTATCACAGGTAAAAGATTTCTCTCCGTCTGTGGTGCAGGTCGCTTTGGTGATTACAGTGTAGTCCTTGGACATGTGAATTGGGTTTGGAGTTGTGTTTGACAGTCCATTGAAAAATCCCTGCGCTTCAGATGAAGTCCACGTGTTGTTACATGCATAATAAATGATGTTTCTGGCACCATACTCATCCATTGCAAACATTGAATTGAAATCTCCAAAGTCTCCCAAAAACGTAAACTCTGCAATATTCCCCCCGTCTTTTGCATGAAGAGCAAATGCACGACTTTTTATACTTGTCACTCCTGCCGGAATCCGAACACGTTTAAGTGTATGACACCCCCCAAAAGCCTCCTCCTCAATTGTTGTCACACTTAATGGTATTTCAATACTTTCCAGATTTTCACATTCCCTAAATGCGCTTGCTGAAATTTTATCTATTTGTATATCCTCCGCAAAAATGCATTGCGTCATTCCGCTACACTTCGAAAAAGCAGAATTTCCAATATTTACAACACTAGAGGGAATTCCTACTTTGGAAATTTTTTTGCAGTTTCTAAATGCTTCGTTTCCTATACTTTTTAAATAATTTGGCAGTTTATCATTTGTTAATTCCAAATTTACACAATCTGAAAAGGCAGACTGTTCAATATATTCTATATTTTCATGGAAAGTTACTGTTTTAATATTATGTCCGTGAATAAATGCTTCTTTTCTGATTTTTGTAACGTTCTTTGGAATTACCAGGTTCTCCAGGGCCGCACCGGCAACATAATAATTAATACTCATATCTGCATAATTAAACGATGCGGTATCAAATGTCGGCCATTCTTCCATATTCAACCACTGTAACAAATCTTCAATATATAATGCCCGTAAGTTTATGCAACCCCAAAAAGCACTATTTGCGCATCTATTTAAATTTTTCGGAATATTGATACTTCTTAAAGCAGTACAGTTTGCAAATGCATCATAACCTATTGTAGTTGTTCTTTCAGGTATGCTAATTGTCTCTAACGCTGTACAATACTTAAATGCGCCCCCATCTATACGTATTACATTTTCAGGTATCTTGGCACTCTTTAATGTTGTACAACATGCAAATGTGCAATCTCCTATGCGTGTAACACTATCAGCCATCTCGGCCCATTTAAGTTTCGACAATCCATAAAATGAATAAGCTATAACATCTGTTATGCCTTCTTTGACTCGCACCCCCTCAATAAGTTCTTCATATTCTCCCCACGGTGCTGTCGTTACCTGATGTCCATTTAATGTTTCCCTGTAAGAATATCGCTCAACAGTTCCTTCACCTGTTCCCATAGACAATTCCAGTACATGATCCGGTGTGATTCCCCAGAAAATATTGCCATCATCACCGCATACAATATACGGTGCCGGTATTACTTCTTCTACCACTTCACCGCATTTCTGACAGGTTCGCACCAGAATTCCTGTCTGATCTCGCTCTGCCGGTTTTGTGATTACACCCGCGTCCCACTCATGTGTAGTTCCATATGCTTTTGTGACTGCAAATCCCCAGTCATCTGTGCTGTAGTCTGTCGTCAGTCTCAATGTCACGGAGTTTCCCGGTACGATCACGGTCTTTCCTGCAAGCTGATCATTGATAAACTTCTGATACAGTTCTCCGTCTTCTTTATAAATATAGAAGAAGTCATCATAGTTTGTTTCAAACTTTGTTTTTTCATCAAAGGTCAGGATGATTTCTTCTGCACCTTCCATGGATACTGTCCAGTCTGTCGATGTCTCTGTATTGTACGGATGATCGGACTGCAGATCTGTCGCATCGATGCAGTGAATGCAGTCATTATATTCACGGTCTTTATTTCCGCATTCAGAACAGGTCACATTATAATATGCCATATTTTCCGGTGTAGGATAATTATTTCCATCTGTCTGGATCATAATCTCACCACTGTCCCGTACATAAACATGATCTACCTTTGCAGTCACTCCATTTACTTGACAGCACGCAACCCATTGTGTGTTGGCATATGCTGCCCTGTACTCATCCGTCCATGTCGGATCATTGTCCTTATAATAAACACTGGTATATACTTTCGATGTCCCGGTAAATGCAGGAATTGCTGTCGGTGCATTTCCGGAATAATAAAGGTTTACCCCCGCATTTGAACAGTTTTTAAATGCATCTGCACTGACTGTCCGCAAACTGTCCGCATTGATGAAAACTTTCGTAAGTTTCGTCCCATCTGCAAAAGCTCCGCTTCCGATTCCGGTAATACCGCTCTGAATCGTTACTGTGACAACCTGTGTCATATCCCACGGATAGTTGTCCTGACCATCATCCTTCTCGATTGCCCCTGAACCGCTGAACTGCAGATTTCCATTCTCAGAAAGTGACCAGATTACACCTGTAGCAAGTGTGCCACTGGCTGTGGTTGTTCCAACGTCCTGAACTGCCACTTTATTTTCTGAAAAAATATCATCTGCTTCTTCTGCAAATTGTATTTCCTCATTTTCATCTGTTTCGCCTTGTGAAGATACATCTTCTGGATTCTCCTCCGTAATATCAACTTCATCTGAATCCCCGTCTGTAAATGCAACGTCAGCATTATTCTCTGCTACTGATGTTTCATTCACACCTATGTTTGCATTGTCATCTGCAGATGCATTTTCTTCGGCACTTTCACTCTGAACAGCCACTTCATCTTCACTGTCAAATGTATCTGCATATGTCGTGTAATCACCTGTTATATCAGCGTCTGCGTATACAACAGCACTGTTTAAAACCATCATACCAGCCAAAAGCATGGATATTATTCGTTTTTTCATAGACTTCTCCCTATAATGTGTATAATGTTTCTATAGTATCACAGAATAAGGAAATATCTAATTACCTGCCTGCATAGAAATCGGTTTCTACTTTTTATACAAATTACAGTGTTGCTTTTTATGCACTTTTTCCTATTAGGCAAACTATCATCCCGTATAGTTTTTCCTGCAAAATAAAAAGGAACTCCATGCTTTTCAGCACAAAGTTCCCTTGAATCATCATTTAATTATTTTGTAAGTACATATGCACCCAGCACAACCGGAACAGCCATCAGAACCGCAATTACTGAACTCTGAATAAGAAATGCAGCCACACAGGTAAAGATTGAGAATACGATTATTTTCATCCATGCATCAGCTTTCAGTTTTCTTTTTTTGATCAATATACAGGATATGATCAGTACTGCCAGAAGAATAAGTAATACTATAAATAACACTGCTGCCAATAATAAAACAGTTATTTCAGCCATTCCACTGAATACGGTTCCCAAAATGCGTGGAACAATCAAATATCCACTTATGTAGTCATCGCTTCCGCCGGTCATTGCAGTTATATTGACCCCTGTCATAGTGGCATCTCCTGCTATCTTGCAAAATAATATCGCCCCGATTTCCACGCAGGAGAGAAGCACCATATATATCCCGATCAGTATTGTTGAGAATGATGTAGCTTTTGATACTTTTTCCATATATTCTTCCCCATTTGAAATGCCCTAAGACGATGGATTATGTTTCGTTTTCCCTCTGTCATATGTACTCGATGTACATTGCAGAAAAATTACTTTTTTTCTTGGTTTGGTTGATTAGTTGCTGTGGTCAAAAGCAATTTTTTTAAATTTTTGTGCGGCTACACTTTTTTTAGTAATGGAATTCTATCATAAAACAAGATACGTTTCAATATTCATTCCTAACCTTCAGCAACTTTCTAATCATAACAAATATTCTCCACAACTATATCCTTTATGCTCTTCTCTTTTTTCCATTCTATTACAAGCTCACCATTAAGCATTAATTTTTTGATATTTTTTCTTTTCCCCCACTGTAAAACAGCCTCCGAGAATTTCCTTATGTAGAGGGGCATACATACAGAGCAATCATGTAACCGTCGGCAAGCTCTATCAAAAAGAAATCGAGCGGATTTCTCCACTCGATTTCTCTGATTTTTAGCGTCTTCTTCTGTCCATTCCGCATCTAGCGTAATATTGCTTCTTACTCTCATACATTCTTTCATCCGAAGCTTTTGAAATATCCAATATGCTGTTCCACATTCGCTCCGAACTGAAGACATATCCATACGAAACCGACATCGACTCGACAAATTCTCCATGCCAGCTTGCCACTCTCTGCTCAAATGTCCTCAGAATATTTTCAAACTGCGGTATATCTTTTGTAATGATAACAACGAACTCATCGCCGCCCACTCTATATACCTTGCCATGTTCACTGAAGCTGTTTTTCATACAATCTGCAGCCGCCTGTATAAGCTCATCTCCTGCTACATGTCCAAAAGAATCATTTGCTCTCTTGAGCCCGTTAAGATCCATGGAAACATATACCCATTCCTTACTAAGATTGAGCTTGTTTATGTCCTCCTCATACACACGTCTGTTATAACATCTGGTGAGTTCGTCCGTATTCGATGTATACCGGAATTTTTCTTTTTCATATTTCTCTTTCATGACTTTCGACAACATATACACCATACAGCACGAAGCCAGAATCAAGTATATTCCAACTATAAGAATAGCCAAAAGGTTTCCCTGATGATAATAAGAATCCTCTACCATTACAGCAACAATATATGCCCCCTCCTGCTTCTCCACGCACCGATAATGCCGCATATCAATACTGTCAATTTTCAGGCCTATTTTACTGCTGTCTGTAGCTCCAGCTACAATCTTTGTATCCGAATCTGCAACCAGAATCTCCATTCCCTTGTAAACCGGCATATTCGCAACTACATTAGAAACCTCATTCTGCTTGGCCTCGTTAAGAAGGCGTTTCGGCTCAATGCCGACTTGGATCATTTTGTTTCCCGCTTCATTCCAGGTGATCGCATACATCATTTCTTTAGCCTCGGAAGTATTCGGCGTAACGTCCTGGCACATGGTAAGCTTCTTATCCTTAAGCATTGGTTTAAAATATGCCATCTGCTCTCCAGAATTAAAGCTATAGCCAAAATATTTTGGCACAGAACCGCTGTAAATATAACCTTTTGTGTCAAACAAATGTATCTCATCCACAGATATCAACGCCGCAATCTTCTGTAACTCGTCGACATCATATTCTACCTCTGGTTTTGCATCGATAATATAAGAAACCGCCTTAGCTCTTACTATATAATCGTCTTTCAGCGATTTGATAAGTGCTTCTTCACTCTCATCATTTTTATCGAGTACGGTGATAACACGATCCAGAAGTACTTTTGACGTCCGGTCTGAGTTTTTGTCATTAACATACTTTAGAATAAATCCTTCCAACAATAACGCCGCAGCGATTATCGTGATGGCAAGAATTATAAGTTTTCTCTTTTTCATATCATAAGTTTTTTCCGATATCCTCCAGTTCTTTCAATGAATTTTCATCTTTCGCAAGATCTGTTTTTTCACTGGCATAATATGATTTCTGAAAAAGCATATCCCATGACAGATAATCAGCCATGCAGTCGAACTGTTTGTTGATCAGCTCATACTGTATGCTGTCAACCGGTGAACCTCCAACAGCAATCACACCGACTTTCTTGTTTTTCAACTGCAGTCCATGGCAATAGCATTTGTCGATCACAAGCTTCAGCTGCGCCGACATCCCCCACCAATATACAGGTGTTGTAAAGAGAATCATATCAGCTGCTGCAATCTTATCAATTGTTGGATTTGTATCATCATTATCTACACATCCCTTATGGCATTGACAGGCACCACAACCCTTGCACGGAGCTATCTGCAGTTTATCCGGCTCGATTACTTCAATTTCATTCTTCTCAGAAGCACCTTTTATAAATGCATTGATTGCTGTTAATGTATTTCCTTTTCTGGCGCTTCCATTAATAATTATAATTTTCATATACGTCCTCCCGTTTTTTACAATTTTATATGCTATGATGATTATATCATTCCTATAATGAATTGTATCATAAAAACGAAATTTCCGATTATTCCTTTTTCTCACGGAATTTGTCAGTCCATATAGTTCTGAATCGCATTTTGCAGGTACTCTTTATACTGCTGCCGTACATCTTCCGGTCCGACAATCCGCATCCCGGATCCGATGCCGGTAATCCAGCCAAAGAACTGTGAGCTTACCGCCACTGGCACTCTGGCTCTGAAATGATCCTCTCCATGAGGACACATCCATACATCATGACCAAAACGATCAATCACAACACCGGCCAGTTCATTTCTGCATTCCAATGTAACTTCCGCATCGACACCTCCAAACATACCAAACGTTTTCTTGGCAAATGCAGCCAGATCAAAATTTTTGAAGGACTCTTCTCCTGTACGATCAGCCTCCATAATCTCCGTATCCCGCATTTTATCAACACGATAATGCTTGATGATTCCGGCTGCTGCATCATAAGCAACCAAATAGTAGTTTTCATCATCCCATGTCAATGCCCACGGACTGACAACATAGAAAGCGCCATTCTTTTTAAATTTCAGCTCCTTCTTAACTGTCCACTCCGCATAATGGAATTTGATCTGTTTATTCTCATAAATAGCCGTGTGAATATAATCTACGTTATAATACACCGTTTCATTCTCTGTCTTTGGCCGGTTTACGATGAATACATATCTGGAAAGCATTTCGGCATCTGTCTTACAGCAAAGCTTCTCCAGTTTCTGTATCAATTCCTTGGATTTCTTTTCTGTGATAAATTTAGAAGACTGAACTGCATCCACCAAAAGCTTCAACTCCGGCAGTTCAAAATCCCTGGCACCAATATAATAGCCCGGACACTTGCCTTTCTTCTGCTGAATATCCAGTCCGAATTTTTCAAGGATTTCCATCTCTGTATAAATTGTTCTTCGGTCCGTACTGATCCCATATTCCTGATCCAGAATCGTGCATAACTCCGATGCATTTAACATATGTTCATCATCGGTACGTTCCAACAGAATTTCCATCAGATATAACGTACGGAGCTTCTGATCAAAAGAAGCCATCGTGGTTACCTCCACTTTCTGTCTCAACTTTTTCCAGTGAAACATTCTATATTCTTTGTATCTGTTTTTACATTTACCACTCTTCACATTTAATATCACTTATCTGTTCAATTGGAATGACTGTTTGATCTGTCATAATTATGGTATGCTCATATTCGTCTATCTTTTTTACAATACCAGAATACGTAACATAGGATCCGCCGGTTTTTTTTGCATCGGGAACAAAATAAGTTATCAATACATTCTGTTCTATACCGATATTATTTCTGATTATATTGATTTTTTCGTTCAGCTGAGCAATCACTTCCTCACTCAGTTCCAATCTTTCATCGGTTAATCTTGCTGTTTCTTTTATCGCAGCATCATGTCCGGTCAAGGCTGCAAAAGGAGCAAACTGCGCTGCCCGATCCCAAAGTGGCATTTGCGGATGATTCTTAGAGACCGGATGTGGTAAATTGATGATATCGTCATAAGAATTATTTTTCATCCTCTTCCAACTCCTTTACGCCTTATGTCCGCCAATTTGTTCATTTCTGTCCTTGGCGGTTGCACCTTCCTGAAGATTCATTCCCTTCAGTACAGCGTTTTTTCCAAATTTCTTCTTGATGCTGAGCATTGCCTCCTGCATACGTTTCTCACGATCCAGCGCAGCCTCTTCCTCTTCCTGCTTTTTCCTTTGCGCCTCATAATCCGTAAAAAGATCCAGCTGCTCATATACTTCTTCTTTCTTGACAGAACTTTCATCCACAAGCCTGTTCGCTGTGATATTGATTCTTCTGATAAGCAGGTTTCTGTCAACGATTCTGTCATACAGCTCTATTACTGCATCCGTTATCAGTTTTGTTGAGGACGTCTGCCATTTCAGATTGGTCGTTCCATGTGCGTGTTTCGGAATTCTTCTTCCATAACGGTCG
>OLPC01002205.1_pt1 | contig 15009 bp, 18 predicted proteins | sample 1672341 | NCBI WGS metagenome assembly OLPC01 (sample SAMEA3136673, study PRJEB25190) | human gut metagenome | reverse complement strand
TATCCATTAAAAGTTGTACCTCGCAAATCAGTCCAGTTTCCAAAATCTAAATTTATCGTAGTAGTGCATCTCCTAAATACCCCAGACCACGTTGGATATTTGCTCCTGCTCTATCGATAGCACCCGCTATAATAATTGCGGCAACTATAATTGCAGTCGCTATAATAATTTTACCTATTAGATGTTGATATTCTTTCATAGTTATGTCTCCTTTCAAATTCATATTTTCCAGCTCGACAAGCTGGGATTTATCCCTCGCTTTGTTTGTCACCTCTCCATTAATAATTCAATATGCGACCACACATTATTTCTCAACACGAGCGTACAGCCTGACAAATCCATCATCCTGCATTACTTCAAAGACAATCTCATCACCGTACTCAATGTGGGAATATCCACCATCTGAATAACTGTAATATGTATTTTCTCCGCCGGTAAAGCTCAAATAGTACCCAGTGCTTGCGGGATGGGTACAGACGCTGGCCACCACCCGCCCTCTGTTTATAAACACAACATGGTTCATACCCTCGCTGACACTTTCTTTCAAAGCGGGGCTTTTCGAACCGACCACTCGCTCAATGCGTTCCTTTGAGGTATAGGGATCAAAGGTATATACAGTGGTCCATTCAAAGGGGACAATCTCCTCCAAAGTGATGCTGTCACATTCCAAAGCGGTTAGTGTTTTTTCCAGTTTGGCGTTATTGAAATAAATCCTCGGATCTCCGAAAATGAGATAAAGAGCAAACAACACCCCGGCAATTCCGAGAATTATACCGTGCCACAAATTTGAGCGTTTCCACGCTTTCTCGTCTTCTGCACTTAAAATCCCTGTACCCCACTCACCGTTTTTCATGCGCAGCCGTTTATGCTTTGAAACATACCAACTGAACCAGATAGCATATCCCACTGCAATCAGCAGAAGTCCCATCAGGGTGGCTCTGAGTAGCGTTGTTACGGAACAGACCGAAGCCAAAAGGCCCGCCAAAAGAATCAAAAGAATCGGGACATCTGCTGCAATGTATGCGAATTTGCCAAACAGGTCACGGTACAAGACCTTTCCCTGCTGTGCCTGCCTTATATCCTCATCATAGGCTTCCTGGGAAAACGCTGTAACTATGGCTTTAACGGTCAGGTATCCGATCAATATGATCCAAAACATATCCACCAGCCCGTCAAAAGTCATCACTTTCATAACAACAAATGTGCAACCCAGCAACGATGCCAGCAATGTTTTCGGACTGACTAATTTCATGAGAACACCCCCTCCACAGATTTCGTTCCGCTATCATAAATTCAAATTTTCCAGCTCGACAAGCTGAAATTTTTGTTATTCTACGATACCTTCAATATAGCTGTAATCAATATTTCCCTTTGTAACAGAATAGAAAAATGGATCTTTTCTAATTGTATCATCTGAATTGATAATAAAATTATTCCAATCGCCTGCCTCGTTGCCATCAGACAAATAAATAGTAACTTTGAAACTATATCCCATATATCCCAAAGATAGCTTTGACCGCTTTACTTCGACGCCATTCAAATTTTCGACAATATGCTGAATCTGCTCTTTGTCGGTAATATGTGTTGCGTTTCCGCTATTGCCATTGAAAACAACTATTTCCATGACCTCATTAGGGTCTAAGTCCATCAAGTCGAGTGGAATATTAAACCATACAACAATGCCCATCAAAAGAATTATCACAACAGACAGCAATATGATGATTTTCTTTTTCATATCAGCTCAACTCCTTTGTCAACTTCAAATTTTCTGTTCCCTATAAAATTAATTTATTGGGATTTACCAAATCGCCAAACAACGATTTATCTCTATGTTACTGTTTGTTTATAGAAATCGAATTGCACAAGTTTCTTTCCATTCGGCAGCTGATATTCTAACACCTGAATTAAATGATAATCAATTTCATTCATACTATTCTGCAATTCCTGTTCAGCCATTTGATGATGAACAGTCACCAACCCATCAAATGCATGTAAATAAGGAGACTCTGACACAAAGCTATCATCCACATTTACCTGAATTATACACGATACATATACAGGTTTTGTCACTATCACTACTTTTTTGAAGCATTCATATCCAATATATTCAATCAGTAAGTTCGCAATTAGCATATCTACTTGTGGAAGTTTTTCTGCCTCACTAACTAAATCTATGCAAAGACAATCCAATGTATCAGAGAGATTCTCATATCTCTTTTTGGTTATTGTTAGGTATTCCTGATTTATATCCACACCATAAACCTTGTTTAATTTTTCTGTATCAACATGCTCCAAACCATTACCACCTGCAATCCCAAGTATCATAGCAGATTGTACCTCATATTGATTTAATTGTCCTTTCATCATCTGATTCATTGCTTGTAACTGTTGAACAGAATCCATTGACTTGGCAATTTCATCAATAATTTTCTTTGTATTTCCATGATGTACTGATGCATAAATAATTGCTGTTTTCATATATTGTTAGTTCCATCCTTTCCATACATCTGGCTGATATCCCAGTGTTGACTGCTTTCCATTCCTTACTACCGGTGTTTTGATTACCTGTGGATTCTCCAGCACTTTATCCAACTTGTCTTCATTCGCAATATACTTGATAAGAGCAAGAATATCCTTGTCTTTGCCATCCCAGTTGATCATATTATTCAGACCACCATTAACCTGAGCAACAGAATTAAATTCGCCCTTGCTCATACCCTTTTCTTTCATATCAATAAACTGATACTTGATGCCACGCTCCTTAAAAAATCGTTCAGCTTTTTTCGTATCATTACATTTCTTTGTTCCAAATATCTGTATGTTCAAATCAGTTCTCCTTTGCTCTGGCAAGTTCTTTCTCAATCCATGTCATAATTACATCCACCAGATAATCCTGCTGCACCTGACTTAATTCTCTTCCTGGCTGCATCTTATGCCATTTTCTGATACACTCACGACAACAGGTTGCGGTTGCATGCTGTGCAATGAATACCGGATGTCCCTTTGTCGGTGTCTGCTTTCCATCATTCGGGATAAATGCCGGAGCTTCACGCTTTGCTATAAAATCCTGTGCGTGCTGTCGTATCACATCCATGCCTTTTTCATTGATGTAATCAAGATCCTTTTGCTTCAAATGAAAACCGCTCCTGAACTTCGAGGCTTCGAGATGTTCAAAGAGCTGTTTATACCATTCTTCCTTAGTCATCAGACTTCACTTCCATTATCCATTTACAATCGGAGAAATAACCGGTTTGCCATCTCTGTCTAAAAGCGGTGTCAATCCTCCCGAATATCCTGCTGCATGATAAAGATAATTTACTCCTGTTTCCTTATCTACCCAGATTTCTGTTACATTCATGGTGCCCTGTGAATATGTCTTTTCAAATCTTTCATTCTTTGCCATTATTTTCTCCTTCTCTGTTCTGAATTGCCATGCGTATCATCCTCTCAAATGACTCGCTGAAATGTTCATCATCTTCTGGTGTCCGTTTCTTTGGTCCTTTTATATGATTCTTCCCGGATGACCTCCGGGCTTTCTTATTCAGATGTCGTTCCATAAGCATCCGGTCTATATTGTCATTTGTGTACCATTTTCCTGACTGATGAATTGCATATGCGCCTTTTCCAAGTGCCATAGCAGCCACACCATAATCCTGAGATACGACAATATCTCCCTTATGGCAAATGCTAATCAGCTTATAATCGACTGCATCAGCTCCGGCTCCAACCACAATCACCTCACTGTAATCTGATTCAAGCACATGGTTTGTATCACAAAGTAGAGTAACAAGGACAGAATATTTATATGCAATATTCTCAACGATGCTAACTACCGGACAGGCATCTGCATCCACGAAGATATGTAAATCACAAGAATTTTCTTTCTTATCCATTTTACACTCCCTTTTCTTAACTTTATTATTGCTTCTGTCCTTAGTTTATCAATATCTTGTATAACATCATAAAATTATCTATGATCTAAAAGTTGATAAAACAGATTTATGTATCCAATTCCTAAAATTCTCTGACGCGTATTAACCAATTCATCATATGTCATTATCGTTGTATGTGCTGACAGTCGGCGAATATCTGTATTTATTTCTCTTAATATCGGAACGACATTTACAAAAAACATACTAGGATTACTTACTATATTGTCTATGTACCTTTTAAGTTCCGTCATTGGATAACTTTTATGGGTACACTTATCAAGGAAAAATACACATTCTCCTAATGTCATTTCCCTTTGCTCTTTCATTTTCTCATAAAATCTATTTTGTCTGGCCAAGTTATTTATATTATGACAATTTCTAAATGGTTCAAAAATAAGCTGATTTAGTTGCACTTCTAATCCTCTACAATATTCAAGGCATATTGGTGCATAATCTGCATTATTACATTCCTTCATACCTGAAAACAGACAATCAGCCATTGCCAAGATTTCTTTTGTTTTTTGCGACATATTATCCCAAATATGTGGAAAATAATTCTGTCTTAATAAATCCATTTGTTTCGGAAGTTCTTCTGCTAATTCTCCAAAAGTAAAAAGATTACTAATAAGCTGATGATTTTTTTCACTTATTTGATATATTATACTATCTGCATCTTCATCATTGGCCATTGAAGACAATGCCTCTTTTTCTTTCTTGTAATTTCCAAGTACTTCTGATGTCTTTCCATCTATACCTTGTGTATCTAATATACACTGACAAATCAGCTTAAATTGATTTGTATTCAATTTTTCTTTTGATGATGGGCTTACGGAATATGTGTTAAGTAAATTATTATCATCGCTAACAAGTTGTTCTGTAAATGGTGCGTAATCATTTCTATATATTAAAATCGCCTGTTTTTTTATTTCAGAAGAATATACATAATTGAACATATTTTCAAAATTCGTAAAATATCCAATCATTTTATAAATTTCTTCTGAATTATTACCTGCTGAACGAATTCTATTCTTCAAGTCAATCATTACCATAGAATCAGTTGAAGCAGTATATTTAATTGATATATCTGGTATTCCAGCTAATCTTTTTTTGTTTCCTTCAGAATCAATATATTTCCATACTGGTTCTATCTTATCATCCCAATATAAATTTGCACCCTTTTGATAAAATATATCTACAATTCCATCCGTTGTCGATCTGAGCGAAAAAACACTTTGGTTATCATTATTCATAATGTTTCTTTCACTTATAAGAGTCATTCCAAAATCTTCAATAAATGTTTTTTTGATAGAATATAGACACCATAGTTCAAACAACCTATTACAAAAATCATCTGAGTACCTTAATATATTCAAATTCTTTCGTAAATCAAACGTTACCGTTCCTCTTTTATACTTCCAGTACCATTCAAATATTTTCTCGTATGCTTGATAATTACGAATTTTTCCTTTTGCAGCTCGTATCTTTATTGCACTTAATATATTTTCTGGAAATTCATCATACTTTTTTCTAATTGCTTCTAATGACACTGCACATTCCTTAAAATAATTTTTACGAACAAATGCCGAAAATGCTTTTTTATATTCTTCAATCAATGCTTTTTCTGTTGAATATGTGCTTCCAATATAATTATGAAGAATCTTTGTAAATAAATTCAACAATCTAACAACATAGTCAACAATATAAATCAAAAAAATATTTTCCGGTGTCACAGATGTTCTCACCTTTATTTGACAAGGATATTCTTTGGGATATCTAATTTGTGTTTTTGATTTAAGATATCTTTGTACCTGTAAATGTCCATGAATTTCCCCATCAAAGACTTGAATAGAATCTTTATATGTATAGGATAAAGATTTTTCAATTTCTGAGATCATTTGTCTTAAATTACCCAAATTTGCTAAGACAATCCGGATATAAATATGCATGTCCGCATCTGATATTTTCTCATGATTTAAACCTATTTCTAACTTTTGATTTTGTGTAGAAAACGTTGAGAAATAATCATTTACAAATCGAAAAAAAGACGGATCTGAATACATATATTCAATTTGATTCTCTGAAAATAAATTATTCTCCATATCTTTCCTCTAGTGAATTAATCTGTATATAGTATCTTTGGTTCTTTTCATATACGAAAAGACACTATCACTTTGCACAGCATCAAAGAACTGCACTAACTTATTAAAATCATATCCATCTAACTGCGGAATAATTCTACTAGCAATAGCAGAATCAACTATATCTTTCAATATTTCTCCGTTTGCATCTGTATTTTTTATATCTGCAACAATCATTGTAATATAAATGCTTTCATATAAATCAATAATTTGTGCAGTACCAATTTGAAGTCCTAAATAAGATTCATCATCTTGATGTGAATATCTAATTCTTTTAATCAACTCAAGCATATTATTTTCAATTTCATTGAAATTACTTATGCCATCTAACTCGTTCAAATAATTATTGTCTATTGTAACTTCTCCAAATACCTTAACCTTATCTATAACCCTTTGTTTTGCAAGTTGTTTCGCATTTTGTGATTCTGTCTGAAAATACTTTTCCTCTGGTGGCAAAATATCAATAAATGTAAATCTTCGACTTAATCCCTGAGAAATATCATTGACAAAATTCTTGTCCACATTATTCATTGCACCAATAATTCTATATCTGTTGGGAATATATATCATTTTTTTATTTTCATCTTTTTGATACCATAAGTTAATCACTCTTTCCGTTCCAGATGCATCCGAACCTAATGCCGTAAAAAGATCTCCAAATACCTTATCAATTTCACATCTATTTAATTCATCTAAAATTAACCAATTTCCTTGCAATATTCCATCATCATTTTCATTTTTTACAATTAAATCACAACACTCCAATACACTTGATACTACATACCCATTCTTTCCTACTATAACCTCCTGCCCTTCGTCATTTGCTGTAGGTTGTAATCCTCCAATAGAATCATATGTTGTCCAGTCAGAATTTGCCGTTGCTTCCGTATATGAAACATCAAAAACATCACATATTATCTTCGCTAACGTTGTTTTTCCTGTTCCAGGAGGGCCTTGCAAAACTATGTTTCCCTTAATAATTCCTGCAATAATATTTCTGAGGACAGAATCATCTCCAAAATACAATCCCTTTTCATCTATCTTTTCTTTAAATTTACTGAACACATCATCTGGAATATTTATTTTTATATCGCTTATGTGCTTTGTAGCCAAATAAGTTTCTTCATAACTATCCGGAAATACCGTTCCTTTATTATACTGTTCAATCTTATTCACATTCGCCATAATATGCCTCCTTTAAATCCTTTAGTATCTCACTTTCCTTTTCTTTGTTTATGTAATTATGCTTTACAATTCCAATCTTCATATTTGATCCTGATTTGTTTACAGATACTACTTGATATACAATATAATTTGCAATACCTTTAAATTCCGGCTTTACAAATATAATATAATCACCCTGTACAATTTGATAATTATATGAGGTATCAATATTCCATTCTTCTATTTCCTTATCCATTATATCATCATTGATAATTACAGATTTTATAGACAATGGTAAGCTTTCGTCCTCAGCTTCTTTATCATTTTTGTGTATATCTACAGCATATATCATCAACCGTTTAAACTGTTCCAAATATCTGTTATTAAGATTTGAATCTATCTTCAAAATTTTTTTACCATTTAATTCTGACCAAACTAGAAGTCTACCATTTACCAACGAATTGATAACTTTATAATCAAGTTCTCCTTCTCTATTGCTTAATATACATATTTCTTTCGTTCTTCCTTCTTTAATTTTAATTAAAGCATCCGAATAATTGAGATCTCCTAATATAGTTTCTGCCAATAAGTATTTCAGCTCATTTTCATATAAATACTCCAACTCTGACAAGGCTCTAAATACTAAATTAACAGGCTCTATGTCTAGATTTTTATCAGATACATTTTTCATATTCTGCATACTCTTACTGTATTTTAATATATCCAATAATAATCCTTGCTGTTCACTTTCGCTCTGCTTTTTAGCCTCTTCTCTCAACTCTGTTAATAAAACGCTTTCTTGTTTTTTATTTACTGCGTCTTCCATTTGAAGAGACAACTGATATTTTGTTCCAATTTTATCAATTTTATTGATGAAATAACTATGATATGCTAATAACCTACTAAAGGATCTATCCACAAATAAAACACTGTCTCCCGTATAAATATGTTGTTTTTCAACATTAACAATATCTTCATGTACTTCCCCAGTCTTTATCATGACTGCATTTTCATCTGATATTGCAAACGGCTTAAACACAGTTTTATCTACCGAATCATTTTCCTCACCTTCTGGTATTTCGATTTTATCCCTCTTATCTATATTGTATATTTTTATATTTTCTAATCTATCACGATAACGTTGATACACATCTGGATGAATCATAACTTTTTGTTTTCCATCATCCGCTTTTATCAAAAACCCCCACCTTATCAATGCTAATATAGGTTTCCAATCTGAATAGTTTTTAGCTCCTGCTGACAACACAATTCCACCTGCACTTCTTGCTTTTAATATTTCAGGCAGACTTCTATAATATTTTTTTCCATTATCATGTAAATTCCAAATCATATATGCATATTCATGGCTGGTACAATAACCTGTATCAAGAATACACCTTATAGCTAAATCTGGGGCATCAATATCAGACTCACTACTAGGACTGCCACCATTATTTTTTCCAAATATCACATTTTCGACCGCATCCATAAGTAATTCTTGTCTCGTTGCTATATCGTCTGAAATAATAGCCTCATACATTTTCTTTCCCGAATTTGTAATCCGTCTTTCAGTAATATTATTACCACTCGTAATTTTGCATTCAAGAAATCCAAAATATGTAGGCACCTGCGCTTTTTTTGGATATGATGAAGGATATAAATCTGGATCTATCATTGTTTTTAGTTTTTCTACATATTCCCTTGATTTAACCCAATCATTTGCCTCATAATGTATTTTCAATACTGCATTCATCTCTTCAACATCTGCACTATGTTTTGGTATTACTATTTTTCCCATCTATATCTTCTCCTTATAGTTGCCTTGTTAATGCTCCAACTATTTCTTTTACCAATTTTGAAGGAATTCCTTCACCAAATACCCGTCTTATAAATGTTTCATCTGCCCACTCCGGTATGTTCCAATCCAACGGCAACGACATTACAATCATAAGTTCATAAATACTCAATACCCTAGGATCAGAATACAAAACATCACCATTTTCTGAAATATATTGTCTTCCAGGATGTACACATGCCAATGAAGAAATCACTCCATTGTTCTGTGTAACTGTCCTGCATGGCATATCCCATTTTAATCTCCTATAATTATTATGATGAGCTTTAACTGGTGTTCCATCTGCTTTTTGAGGATAATATACTTCATTATATATCGCAGATTTTCCAGTTGGTGTATGCATCATCCATTCAACCTGTTTCCAAGAGTGCTTAGGCGGATAATGCCATTTTGATATTTGCAATCCTATTTTCCTTTTCTCTTCATATTCTGGAAACCTTTTAAGTGTTTCATCCATTCCCTCCCTCAACAACGGATCAAGAGAAGGAAGATTTCCAATAGCTTCTTCCAATGTTATTTCTTTTTGTTTCTCAGGGAATTCCCATATATAGTTTAAATCTTTTTTTACTAAAAGAAAAATATTTCTTTCTCTTAACTGTGGTACCCCATAGTCTTTTGCCATTACTAAAGTATCTTTATTAAATCTATATTCCGCACCTAATTCTTTTTTTATATATTCTGGTATTAGTATTACTTCTCCATTATATTTAATTTTGGTTGTTAATTGTTTTGGCACATTTTCAAGCAGAACAAACTTGGGCTTTACTCTCTTAATAACATCTACTGCATAAAATATTAGCTGATTTCTTGGATCAAATTCTAACCTCAATCCCGCCTCACTCATCCCTTGACACGGTGGGGTTGCAATAATAAAATCTACATGTTTTTCTTTTGCTTCTTTTACAATTTCTTCTCTTACTATTGGATCTGTCACGTCACCGCAAATCATATGAGCATCAGAATATACTTCCTGATAAAATCTGGCTCTTTTATCATCTATTTCATTAGCCAATACTATATCAATCCCTACATCCTTCAAATAGGCTTCTGCTATTCCAACATTTGAAAACAGCGATAATCCATTTAATCGCATTTTATCTTTACCTCTCTATAAGTTTTTCAAACACTTTTTTTACAAATAGAGGAGGAATTCCCTCTCCTATTATGCGTCTCAAAAAAGCTTCTGATGTTTTTTCCGGCACAGGCCAATCCGATGGCAAGCTCATTACCAACATAAGTTCATATAACGTAAGTGTTCTTGCATCAGAATACACATCATCTCCATTCTTATCCTTTCCCAAATATCTTCCGGGATGTACATTGTTTTGAGATGATATTTTCCTATTATCCATGGTAACTGTATATGCTGGTGTATCCCAATTTTGCCGTTTATAAGTATTTCTGTATCCCTTAACAGGAGTTCCATTTTCTTTGACAGGAAAATACTTTTCGTTATCAAAAGCAGTCTTCCCCGTTGGTGTATGCATCATTGAAACAACCTGTCTTTTTATATGATGTGGTGGAATATTCCACCTAGATATTTCAAGAGCACGTTCTTTCTTTTCTTCATATTCTGGAAACATTTCTTTCATTTCTTTTTTGCTAATATCTTTTATATACGGATCTATAGACGGAATATTTCCAATCGCATCTCTCATTGTTATGATTTTCTCATCAGGTTTAGGCAACAGCCAAATATGACTCAATCCTTTTTTTGTAATTAAAAATATTGCTCTTTCCCTTACCTGTGGAACAGAATAGTTTTTTGTATTTATAGTATAACTATGTATCTCATATTCATTTCCCAATTCATTTTCAATATATTTTGGTATTAAAATATTATTCCCCTTCACTTCTATCGCTGTATTCAAAAAGTTAGGAACATTCTCAATAAACACATAGTTTGGCTTTAAAATATGAACGGCATCCATAACTGGCATAATCAATTTATTTCTTTCATCTTCTTCATCCTGTTGACCAGCAGTACTCATACCTTGACATGGCGGTGTTGCCATTATGCAATCCACTTTTCTATTCTTTGCTGCTTCTATGACATGATTAAATATTTTTGCATTAGTAATATCTCCAGAAATCATCTCTGTCTCAGGATATATCTCAGAATATAATTTTGCACGTCTTTCTAATAATTCATTAGCCACAGAAACTTCTATTCCTAATCCTCTAAGGTATGCTTCTGCTACTCCTATATTTGCAAATAAAGATAAGACTTTCATTACTGTGTATTCTCCGTTTCTTCTAAATATTGAAAATATAATCTAACCGATCGCCTAATTTGAGATTTGACAGTTACAGAAGCTTTTTGAAATTCTTCACATTGATTCAATCTAAACAAATAAATATCTTCATTTTGAAAAGTCAAAATATTGTTCGCTCTTCGCAATCTCGAAACAATATCCTTTATTGAAGCATCTGTATATTTGTTTTTTTTAACCAACCATTTTTTAAATTCATTGCAATCCATATACTTATCCCCATTTTAATAAATATTGCATTTTATTGTACCACTTTCAGTCTTTGGCGTCAACATATTGACGCCGTAAAATACAACAATTATAGCCAATATATTTTGTTGCTTCGCAAATTAGCAAGCAGTGCCCCCGTACGTACACAGGCGCGTTTTGCTTGTTGGAGGCACACCCCCCAATCCCCTTAGAATGTCATCTTCGATGCCAAGCTGCGCCCTCACTTTGTGAGTGCTGATACATTCCTGCTCTGCCGGAATATAAAAAAGAGGGCAACCACCAATTTATATTTTTGATGATTGCCCGTATGCTTATCTTTCCTGCTGCCGTTTCTTTTTCATGTCTTCCTCTATGTCCCAGCTCTGCTGAGCAGCATAGAAGGATTCCACATTTTGCTTCGCTATCTGATAATCTCGCATCTCTTTTTTTATTTTCTTGTATTCACTGTAAGCTGCCTTTTTCTCTGAAAGCAGTCTTGCAAATTCCTCATTCAGATCCTTTACCTTCGGAATTTTTCCATCCGGCAGTTTTGAAAATGCTTCCTTGGCTGCCTTATGAAGAGTGATTTCATCCCGGTGTGCCTCGTAAAATTTCTTACTGTACCCTGATTTTCGATAGGCAATGTAAGTTTCTCTAGTCTTGGCATAATTGATAATGTGAGTCTTGATCACTTTATTTGCTGCCATCTTCTCCTCTGCATCTTTGATGGTTTTCATAAGTTCATGGTATTTTGCAGAACTCCCATCCACCAATGCATCTAGCGTTTCCTTATCGTGAATATTATGCTGTTGTAAAAACAAGATGGACTCCGCAAACTGTTTCACATTATATTTTTTTGCCCACCGGACATATCCTCCGTTCTTTCCCTGTGCCATTTTTTCCTGAATATCAACTACCAGATCAAACTTACGCTTTTCGGTTTTTGCTTCTTTCCGGTCCGGTACTTTTTCAACTCTTTCAGGAGACTCTTTCTCTCCGGCAATCACTTTTTTCAGATTTTCTTCTGTAAAATCCTCTCCAAGTGAACGAAACCGGATGAAACGTTTCTGCTCTTTTCCACAGACTGCGGTATGCTTGCCACGCTTGATTTCATATCCTTCTGCCTGTAGAAGTTTCAGAAGTTCTTCAAAATCTGCCGGTTTCTGATCCAGGCATTTCAGAATATCTTCCCGGATGACATCCCTCATGCTCACACGTTCCGGGTACTTTGTCCTCCGCTGTCTCTCACTCAGCTTTACCTTTGGAATAACAGAAAGTCCATGCTCCAGACAGATAATGTCACTAAGTATCTGCAATGCTATTCCAGAAAACCAGAAATCCCTAAACTTCCGGTCACATTCCAGATTGGTGGAATTGAAAATGATGTGGTTATGAATATGTGCCCGGTCCACATGAGTAGCTACAATAAATGCGTGCTTCCCTTTTGTGAATCTCATGCCGGTTTCATATCCGACTTCATTTGCTTCCTCCGGTGTGATTTCTCCCGGTTTGAAGGACTGGCGGATCTGATATGCAATCACATCTCCCTTAGGCTGCCGCCATGTCTTATGCAAGTCTGATAATTCAGGCATTGAAAACCTTAGGGAAAAATAATGTAACCCCGGAAGTTATCCAGACTCTTTCAAAAAAACCCTCTTTATCAGAAAAACAGGCTTGTCTGAAAGAAGCAACGGAATCCACCGACTGGGTTTATGATACAATACGACAAATATGCGGAGGTAATACACTATGAGAAAAATTGCATGTCTGTCAGATGATGACAGAAGAGAGCTTTTCCGAAATACCGCTGATAAAATGGGCTTAAATGATGCTATTGTAGAAAAAGACTTCTGGGTATGCTTTACCCTGGATTATTTGTTTCACCGCTGTCCTTGGAAGGACTCCATCACCTTTAAAGGTGGAACAAGCCTTTCAAAAGCGTTTAATCTGATCAGCCATTTTTTCAGAAGACATTGATTTGATCCTTGACTGGCGCGTACTGGGCTATGGAAAACTGGAACCCTGGGAAAAACGATCCAATACAAAACAGGATGCATTTAATAAAGAAGCTAATAACCGGGCTGAGATTTTTCTTGCAGAACAGTTCTGTCCTACCATAAAAAAGGAACTGTCATTAGAACTGAGATGTGACGCTAATATTTACATAGATGAGAATTACAAACAGACTGTTATTTTCGCTTATCCAAATCTGTTCACAAATCCTTCTACCCTACAGGTAATCCTCCTGGAAATCGGAGCATTAGCAGCCTGGACACCTGCTAAGCTTGCCAGCATTGAACCATATACAGCTGTATACTACCCAAAAATCTTCGAGCAAAAAAATATTGAAATTCTTATCGTTTCACCAGAGCGTACCTTTTGGGAAAAGGCAACAATTCTTCATCACGAAGCCAACAGACCGGAACATCTGGATATGCCACAACGATATTCCAGACATTACTATGATCTCTATAGAATGGCTCAGACCCCAGTAAAAGATGTTGCTTTTTCTCACATAAACCTTCTGAAAACAGTCGTTGATTTCAAAATGAAATTTTATCCAAGAGCATGGGCTAAATATCCGGAAGCAATTTCCTTTACATAATTACTTTTTATTCCTGACAAAATTGTCGCAATTCTATCATCAATGGTAATTACACCATTTACCTCCAACAAATATGATCCTGTACATCCCAGTGCTTTTGCAATCTCCAGTACGATACTGCTCTTTATATCAATTCGATCATTCTCATATGCTGATATCGTAGCTTTTTTAGTACAAAGAAGTTCCGCAAGCTGCTCCTGTGACATTCCTGCTGCCTTTCTCATTTCTCTGATCCTTGTTAACTACAAATTTCATCCGCAAATCCTTAAGTCGATAGCCGATTTTGCGATCTACAAACAAAAAATATCCACATATCAGCGAAAATTCAAATACTCTGGCAATCAGTGTTCCCACTCCTGCGCCTTCTACTTCCATCCTGGGAACTCCCAGCTTGCCGAATATAAACATATAGTTGAATAGTATATTTACAAAAAAAGAACCTATGGATGAAAAGAGCGGAAAATTCACCTGTTCGACGCTTCGAAGCACAATCGCACAGGTCATGGTCATTCCTTGCAGAAAATAGCAGTATACCATCCACTTAAAATATTGAACTCCTTGCGCAATTACCGCACTGTCATTAGTATACATCCTCATAAGCAGCTGAGGGATCAATATGGTTGGCAGCATAAACAGAACCGCAAGTACGATGCAGAGCCGTAGCAGAAAGCGAGGTTTCCCCAAGCTTTCCCACCATGATGGTATCGGTCATATTGACACCGATGGTGATCATGCTCTGCAAGGAAATCGGAATGGCGATAACTGCCATTTTTTTATAAAAACATTTGTCTTTCTATTCTCTTATCTTCTGTTCAGCGTCAACCTCTAAAACGCTTCGCACTTCTTCAATCGC
>OLPC01002203.1_pt1 | contig 15020 bp, 8 predicted proteins | sample 1672341 | NCBI WGS metagenome assembly OLPC01 (sample SAMEA3136673, study PRJEB25190) | human gut metagenome | reverse complement strand
CTTGGCATTTGGTTCATCGGCGGTATCTTGAAGCATGCCCGCGCGTTGAGCCTGGTCATTGCTCCGACAATTAACAGCTACAAGCGTCTTGTGCGCCAGGGGTCGATGTCTGGCTCCACGTGGGCGCCTGTGTTCGTGAGCTACGGCAATAACAACCGCACGAACATGCTCCGCGTCCCGCTTGCGGCAAATCGCGTGGAATGTCGTGCAACTGATATCTCTATGAACCCTTATCTGGCTTCAGCGTTCATGCTCGCGGCAGGGCTTGAAGGAATCGAAGAGCATATCGATCCAGGTGATCCCCACCGCGACAACCTGCATAAATACACTGCAAAGGACGTTGAACGTGCGGGGATATCTCTTCTTCCCCGCAATCTCGAGGAGGCTTGCGACGCCTTCGAGGCAGACCCGCTTGCTCGCGAGGTGTTTGGCGATGCGATGTTCGAAAGCTATCTCTCCTACAAACGCCGTGAATGGGAGGAGTTCGTCTACTCGGTGACCGATTGGGAATGCGAGCGCTATCTCAAGTTCTTCTAGCACAACGGGCAACGATGAAGTGAAAGAACGCGAAAGGAGGCGTGGTAATGGTCGGTCCAGATGCTTACGAGGCGATTATGCTGGGCGATTTAAAACTGGAAAACGGCAACATTCTAGTGGGGTCTCATGTGGGCTTCGCCCATTGGGGGCTGCCTGTGGGATGCGATGAGCCCATTGTCGTGCTGCCGAGTTACTACTCCGGAAGCGCCAAAAGCTACGCCCCTTGGATTGGCAAAGCCGGCCTGTTCGACCCCGCGCAATGTTGCATTATCGCGTTCGACCAGTTCGGAGCAGGAAAATCGAGCAAGCCCTCCGATGAGCCCCAAAAGGAATGGCCCGCCCCCTCTCTCGCTGATTGCGTGCGCGCCCAAAAGCGCGCGCTTGAGTTGCTTGGCGTGGACCGCATCGATTTGATAGCAGGATGGTCGATGGGCGGCATGCAGGTATTTTCTTGGTGTGAGCAGTTTCCCGATTTCGTTGCTTCGGCTCTTGCCGTTTGCGCAACGCCTGCCCCAAGTGCGGTGAACCGCGTGTTCCTCGAGGGTATTCGCGCTGTGCTCGTAGGTGGTTTGAAGCCGAGCGAAGTGGGCGCGCTCGACAAGCTCCCTCGTTCCGAGCTGGTACGTCGCCTGTGCGCGTTCGGTGCGGTGTATGCGGGTTGGGCTTACTCTGATGAGTTCTTCTTGTCGGAAGCCTACCGCGCGTTCGGCTACGAGAGCTGCGAGGCGGTCGTCGAGGGGTGGGCGGCAGACCATGAGAAGATGGACGCCGCCGACCTTGCGGCCCAGCTTGATGCCTGGCTCTCCGCGAGGGCTCCCGTACTCGAGCATGCCGGGGAATCTGCCGTTGTGCGCATGGTTGCGATGCCCGGATCGACCGACCGCTACTTCCTTTCTGGGACGCTTGGCGAAGCCCGCAGGGCCTTCCCTTCGCTGCGCGTTGTCGAGATCGCCTCTGACCTTGGCCACATCGCCGGTCGCCCGGGGATTCGCGCAAATGAGACGAACCAGATAAAACGCCAGGTTGATTGCTTGCTTGCAGAAAGCTTGCTCAACGGTTTAAGCCAGGCGCGGGGCGCGCCTCAAATCGACGGCGTTTCCTCTCCACGATAACCATCCAGTAAAAGTTAGGAGTTCTCTATATGAATGCTGTGCTCCTGTTCGGCGTCGGGGTCACCGTGCTTCTGGTCCTGTTCGTCGGCATGTATGTCGGCCGCAAAGTCGAAGGCGACTCGCAGAACTTCCTCGTTGCCGGCCGTATGCTGCCCATCTACCTCGTAGCGCCCGCCCTTATGGTCGCCGCCGTCGACTCCAACGCAACCGTTGGCAACATGGACCTGTCAAGTTCCGCGGGCTTCTGGGCCGGAGCATCGCTCGCCATCGGCCTTGCGATAGCGCTTCTGCTTTCCGGCATCTTTATCGCGAAGCCGATGAACGAAATGGGCCTGTTCTCGCTTGGTGATTTCTTTCGCGTGAAGTACGGTCCTGCTTTCGAGAAGCTGGCGTCGTGTGTGATGATTTTGGCCTATATCATCTTACTCGCCGGTAACCTTGTTGCATGCGGTTACTTGCTCGAATACTTCCTCGGAATTCCCTATATCGGCGGACTCTTCGTTGCGGGCGGTCTCGTGCTCCTGTATACGCTCTGCGGCGGACTTCTTTCCGATGCCTATACCGCGGCAATCCAGACTGTTATCACGCTCATTGCGGCAGTGGTTATTGCCGTGTTCGTCGGTGCGACATACGGCTACTCCATTCCTGAGGGGTTCGGGCCCTTCGATTTCGAGCAGCTGACTGCCTCGGAAGCTGGCGCTCCTGTCAACTGGGCGACGCTTCTCTCGCTCGGCGTGGGCGACATCGTGGCCATTGACTTCCAGCAGCGCATTTACAGCGCGAAGAATCCCAAGGTTGCGCGCAACGCTTGTTTCGTCGGCGCAGCTCTTACGGCTTTCATTGGCGTAGTGTACGGCATGATTGCGCTCACCTGCGTGCAGACTCTCGGACTTGAGGTTGGCGAGAACCCGCTGCTCTACGTCTTCCTCTCCGAATACGCCTCTCCTGTCATTGCGGTCATCGTGCTCGCGGGCATTGTTGCCGCGTCGTTTTCCACGGCGTCCGGCGCCATCCTGGGCATGTCCGATATGATTGTGCGCAACCTCGCTGGCTTTCGTCGCGACTCCAACGTGCAGGGGAAAGATCCGCAGCTGCGCTGGGTTCGCATCTGCATGGTGCCGCTCATGCTCGCGGGCATCTTCATTGCCGCCCGCATCGCGCAAACGGGCATCCTGCTCACGTTGGCGTTCGACCTCATGCTCTGTTGCCTGATTCCGGCGCTGTTCGGCGGCCTGTTCTGGAAGCGCTCGTCCAAGCAAGCCGTGTTTGCCTCCGCAATCGTCGGCCTGGTGCTGCGCCTGTTCTTCTTCGGTACCATCCCCACGGTCTATGGCGTGGAGAACACGCTGCTCTACATCGACAATCCCTTCTTTACGGCGGACATGGACGGCTGGTGCACCTTCATCTCCTTCAGCGCCTCGTTCGGGGTATATCTCCTGGTGGCAGCCTTCTGCCCGCGTACTGAGGAGCAGAACGCCCTCGAGCGTGCGGAACTCGCCGAGCTCGAGGAGGAGCGCACGGTAACCGCCGATGCGCTCTATGAGCGGGCCGTCATCGCTCAGCGCGAGGACACGCTTGACTTCTACGAGCGGGCGAAAGCGGCGGGCTTCCCCGTCGAGGACGAACTCGCCATCGCGCGCTCGGCCATTGGCAAGCCGATTTCGAAGGCGAACGCGTAGCGCTTCACATGAACGTCACAGCCGGGGCCCAGGTGACCCCGGCTCCCAACAATTTGCAAGGGCCCAAACGGCCGAATATTCCTAAGGAGGATCATCATGCAGGCAATTTGGACAAAGGCTCTCAAGCCCGGCGAGAAGTGGTCGGGGGCGATCGGACGCGGCAAGTACGTGCATTTCAAGGCGCTGGGCGATGGCGCGAATGTGTCGGTGCTCTTGTACAACTTGCTCGACAAGACCGAGCGCTACAATATGCCGGATACTCTGAAGGCCCAGTTCACTGCTCATTTGACACAGGGGAACATCCTCATGAGCGACAACGGCCGCGCGATGGCGTCCTTCGTGCAGGACTCGCTTGGCTGGCATGACTCCATCTGCGGCCTCACCACGCGCGATATGACTGACGAGAAGTGGGGCGAGACCACCTATCAGGAGCAGCGCAACGACTACCATCGCGCCGGCATGGAAAACGTTGCCATGGAGCTCGTACGCAACGGGTTGTCCATGCGCGATCTCGTGCCGTGCGTGAACCTGTTCAGCAAGGTTTTCATCAAGGAAGACGGCTCGATGAACTTCGAATCCGGCTGGTGCAAGGAGGGTGCGACCGTCACGCTGCGCACCGAGATGGATTGCATTTGGATCCTGTCGAACACGCCCAACCCGCTTGATGACTCGCGGACATGGCCCTCCGTTCCCGTCGAAGTGAGCGTCTACGATGCGTCTGATGTCGATCTGACCGACGAATGCGTGCAGCACCGAGATGAGAACTTCCGTGCGTTCCAAAACACGTGGGACTACTACAACCTGCTCGGAATGTAATCGAACGCGCACAGGACAAGGAGAAAATCATGTACGGACTCAATGCCAAGGAAAGCACGCTCAAACCGGAAGACGCTATCTACGACGAGGTCGTGGAATCGGGATGCGGCTGGTCGCATGAGCTTTTGCCAGGCCAAACGCTGCGCATCCTCGATATCGAAGGCAACCAAGCGGTCGACACTACCTTCATGAACCTGGACGATCCGGCCGACCATTACAGTGCCACTGCGACGATTGTGGGACAGAAAAACATCTACCTCACCACGGGCACTATCTTGCGCTCCGAGCAGTATAAGCCGCTGCTGGAGATCACGGCCGACCTCACGGGGCGTCACGACACGCTCGGCGGCTGCTGCTCAGCGCAAAGCAACACCGTCCGCTATGCGCGCGAGAAGGAGTACATGGCCAATTGCCGCGACGACTTCATGCTCGAGATGTCGAAAGACCCCGAGGCTCAGTTCCTGAAGCGAGACCTGGCCCCCAACATCAACTTCTTTATGAACGTGCCCATCACCGAGGACGGCTACTACAAGTTCGACGATGGCGTTTCGGCGCCGGGCAAATACGTGGAGATGCGCGCAATCGGCCACGTGATGGTCTTCGTGAGCAACTGCCCGCAGTTGAACAACCCCTGCAATGCGTACAACCCCACCCCCGTGCGCATGCTCATCTGGGACGCCGAGTAAGAAGGCCCCGAAGTCATGGTGACCGTCTGCCCCCTCTACGTTTACGTGTAACGCGATATCGAAAGAAGCATCCGCATGTTCAGTAAGATTCTCATAGCCAACCGCGGCGCGATTGCCACGCGCGCCGAGCGCACCTTCAAGAAGATGGGTGTGGCGAGCGTCGCCGTGTATTCCGAAGCCGACCGCGACAGCCTCCATGTAGAAAACGCCGATGAGGCCATTTGTCTGGGGGAAGGCAACGCGCAGGCGACCTATCTCGACGCCAACAAGGTCATCGCCGCCGCAAAGGAGACCGGAGCTGAGGCGATATTTCCAGGCTATGGCTTCTTGAGCGAGAACGTGCAGTTCGCAAGGCGTTGCGCGGCGGAAGGCATCGTGTTCATCGGCCCCGAGCCTGAGCAGATGGAGCAGTTCGGCCTGAAGCACGTGGCGCGCCGCATCGCCGAGGAGGCAGGCGTGCCGTTGGCCCCTGGGACGGGGCTCATTGCAACGGTTGACGGGGCGCTTGCTGCGGCGGACGAGATCGGCTACCCCGTGATGCTCAAGTCGACCGCGGGCGGTGGTGGTATCGGTATCAAGATCTGCCACGACGCGGGTGAACTCGAGGGCGCCTTCGAGAGCGCGCGCCATCTCGCCGAGGCAAACTTCGGCGACGGCGACGTGTTTCTTGAGAAGTACGTCGAGCGTGCGCGCCACGTGGAGGTACAGATTTTCGGCGACGCGACCCGCGCGGCGGCGATTGCCGAGCGCGACTGCTCGGTGCAGCGCCGCAATCAGAAGGTGGTCGAGGAATGTCCGGCGCCGAACTTTCCCGACGAGTTGCGCACCCGCATGCTTGCTGCGGCGGAAAGCCTCGCGCAGAGCGTGGGCTATCGGAGCGCTGGCACGGTGGAGTTCCTCTACGACGAGCAATCGGAGGAGTTCTACTTCCTGGAAGTGAACACGCGCCTTCAAGTCGAGCATGGTATCACCGAGGAATGCTGCGGAATCGACCTGGTGGAATGGATGGTGAGCGAGGCTGCGGGCGAGACGGTGGCGTGGGACGAGCTGCACAAACCTGCTGGGCACGCCATTGAGGTGCGCCTTTATGCCGAAGATTGCGGCAACGGCTTTCTCCCGGCGATGGGCAAGGTCGATGAGGTTGTTTGGCCTGAGGACGCGCGCGTTGAGACATGGATTCGCAAGGGCGTCGAGGTGACGAGCTTTTTCGACCCGATGCTCGCCAAGATTATCGTGCACGCGGGCTCGCGCGAGGCGGCGGTGCGCCGCATGCACGAGGTTCTCGATGAGCTGCGCGTATACGGTGTCACCACGAACCGTGCCTACATCGAGAGCCTCTTCGAGTCCGAGCCCTATCGCGAGGCACATCTGTTCACGCACATGCTCGACGACTTCCATCCTGCCGAAGCTGCGATCGAAGTGCTCGACGGCGGTATCCAGGCAACCGTGCAGGACTATCCCGGTATGGTGGGGTACTGGGCGGTTGGTGTGCCTCCTTTGGGGCCGATGGACTCCTACAGCTTTCGCCTTGGCAACGCGGTGCTCGGCAACGACGAGGGGGCGGCAGGCCTCGAGCTCACCATGCGCGGCGGCGCGTACCGCTTCCGCTGTGCCTGCTGGTTCTGCATTGCGGGCGCCGATATGGCGGCAACGCTTGATGGAGAGCCCGTCGCTCGCTTGAAGGCGGTGCGCGCGAATCGGGGAAATGTGTTACGCTTCGGCGCCGCAATGGACGGCATGCGTGCGTATTTGCTGGTCAAAGGTGGAATTGATGTCCCTGTCATCCTTGGTTCGCGCTCGACGTTCGTCGATGGGCGTTTCGGTGGCGTGAACGGTCGCGCGCTGCGCGCGGGCGATGTGCTCGCGTTGTTCAAGGATGCGGAAGGCAACGATGCATTGCCGAGCGCAGCTGCCGCCCCCGCCCCCGCGCCCGCGTGCCTGTGCTCGGGCTTTTCCGTCGCCGCGCAAAGCGTTCCCTCGTTCGGGCATTCCTGGACGATCGGCGTCATCGTGGGGCCGCTCTCCGATGGTGAGTTCTTGCGTCCCGAGTTCTTCGAGACGCTCACGAGCGCTACCTATACGGTGAACTACGACTCGGCTCGCACGGGCGTGCGCTTAAACGGGCCCGCGCCCCAATGGGCCCGAGAGGACGGCGGCGAGGCCGGGCTGCATCCGTCGAACATCCACGACAATCCCTATTCGATTTGCGCGCTTGACTTGACGGGAGATCAGCCAATTCTGTTGGGCCCTGACGGTCCGAGCTTGGGCGGCTTTGTCTGTCCTGTGGTCGTCGCTATTTCGCAGCGCTGGATTTTAGGCCAGCTGCGCCCAGGGGATGAGGTTCGCTTCCAGGTGCTTTCCCTTGGCGAGGCCGCCGCGCTGCGCGAGCGCATGGAGGAGGCTATCGTAACTGTGCGCTCGGCCGCGTGCGATGAGTCCGCGATAGCGCCCGGCGCTGCTGGCGGGAAGGCGTGCAAAAAGGTATTCGACCTGGCGTTTTCCTTGCCCGAGCCGAGCCCCTTCGCCCCCGACGACGCCATCTTGCTCACGCGTGGCGAAGGCGACGAGAGACTCTGCATCCGCCAGTCGGGCGAAGACGCGCTGCTCGTGGAATACGGCCCCATGAAGCTCGATATCGCGCTGCGCTTTCGCGTACACGTTCTCATGCAACATATCGAGCAGAGTGGCCTGGATGTGATTGACCTCACGCCCGGCATTCGCTCACTGCAGGTGCACTTCGACCCGAGCAAGACCAGTCTTGCTGACATGTGCGCTCGTGTGGCGGAGGTCGACGCTGCCCTTCCCGCCCTCGAGGACATCACGGTGCCCTCGCGCATCGTACATCTGCCGCTTTCATGGGACGACCCGCAAACGCAGCTCGCTGCTCGCCGCTACCAGGAAACCACGCGTCCCGATGCGCCGTGGTGCCCCTCGAACCCTGAGTTCATCAGGCGTATCAATGGTCTCGGCAGCATCGATGATGTCCGACGCATCGTCTTCGATGCCGACTATCTCGTGCTCGGCTTGGGCGACGTGTACCTTGGCGCGCCCGTGGCCACGCCTGTCGACCCGCGCCACCGCATGGTCACGACGAAGTACAACCCTGCCCGCCCTTGGACGCCCGAGAACGCGGTAGGTATCGGCGGTGCGTACCTGTGCGTCTATGGCATGGAGGGTCCCGGCGGCTATCAATTCGTGGGCCGCACCACCCAGATGTGGAATCCCGTGCAGCCGACTGCTGCGTTCGCGCCTGGTAAGCCATGGCTGCTCGATTTCTTCGATCAGCTTCGCTTCTACCCCGTCGGAGCGGACGAGATTTTGAAGCTGCGTCGCGATTGTCTCCGAGGGCGCTTCAACCCACGTATTGAGGAGACAACCTTCAACCTTGGCGATTATCTGAGATTCCTTAAGGAAAACGAGGAAAGCATCAGCCGGTTCAAGGAGCATCAGGAGGCATCATTCCAAGCCGAGCACGATCGCTGGGTCGAGCAGGGGCTCGACGTGTTCGTGTCTGATGAGCCGACCGAGGCCGCATTCGCCGACGATGACGTGCCTGCGGGGTGCGAGCCTGTGAGCGCGCAGATCTCGGGCGCGGTGTGGAAGGTTGTGGCCGATGAGAGGGCTCATGTGGAATCGGGCGACGAGGTCGTCGTGCTCGAGAGCATGAAGATGGAGTTCCCTGTTTGCGCGCCGCGCGCGGGCACGGTCGAGAAGCTCGCCGTTGCGCGGGGGTCGCTCGTCACCGCAGGACAGATGGTTGCGGCTGTGAGGCTCGACTAGGGACGGTTCGTTCCGTCCTCCTCTTTCGCCCTTCAATCTTCATTTCCTAAGGAGAATCTCATGGAAAACAAGTTCGTGCCCGAACATTTGACTATAGCGGGTCTTCGCCGTGCCTATGCGAACGGCGGCCTCTCCCCCCGCGATGTTGCGTCCGCAATTATCGACCGCGCGGGGGAATCTGCCTCCTATAACGTATGGATTGTTGCTCCTGACTGGGATTTCGTGAATCCGTACCTCGAGGCACTCGAGAATATGGGAGACGACGAGCGCGCTCAGAAGCCTTTGTGGGGCATTCCCTTTGCCGTGAAGGACAACATCGATCTTGCGGGAGTGCCCACAACAGCCGGCTGTCCCGCCTACGCCTACACCCCCGATCGCAGCGCGACCGTTGTCGCAAAGCTCATCGACGCAGGCGCCTTTCCTGTCGGCAAGACCAATCTCGACCAGTTCGCAACAGGGCTTGTTGGCACGAGAAGCCCCTACGGCGAATGTAATAATGCGTTCGACCCCGCGCTCATCAGCGGCGGGTCCTCTTCGGGCTCGGCGGTTGCGGTGGCGCTCGGCATGGCGGCGTTTTCGCTCGGAACCGACACGGCGGGGTCAGGGCGCGTGCCTGCCGCATTGAACGGTCTCGTTGGCTTCAAGCCTCCCCTGGGGTCCTGGTCGACGACTGGCGTGGTGCCCGCCTGCGCGAGCCTCGACTGCGTGACCGTGTTCGCCCGCACGCTCGATGACTGTGAGACGGTCGATGCGGTGGCGAGCGGCCCCGATGAGACGTGCGCTTGGTCGCGCAAGTTCGATTGCCCGTCGGTGGACACCTTCCCTCGCACCGTGTATGTGCCCTGCGACGAGCCGCGATTCTACGGTGATTTCGCTGAGGAATACCGCGCCGCATGGCATCGCGCCCTCGTTCGGCTCGAAGACGCGGCGCGCGCGAACGGCGCTCGCTTCGAGCGCGTTGACACGCAGTGGCTCTCCGACATCGCGTCGATTCTCTACGATGGTGCCTGGGTTGCCGAGCGTTGGAGCGATCTGGGGGCGTTCGTGGCGGAGCATGCCGATGATGTCTTCCCTGTGACGCGCACGATTCTGGAGAGCGGCAATCGCCCGGACCTTTCCGCCGCCGACGCGTTTGCAGCGTACCATACCGTTTTCGCCGCCCGCGCCCGCGCCCGCGCGCTTCTCTTTGACGCGGTGCTCGTCATGCCCACGGCGGGCGGCACCTTCACGCGCGACGAGGTCCGCGCCGACCCTATCCGCACGAACTCGCTCATGGGCCTCTACACCAACCATTGCAACCTGTGCGATTTGGTCGCGGTCGATGTCCCCGCAGGCGAAGCGTCCGCGAAGCACCCGTTCGGCATCACGTTCTTCTCCTCGTCGGCTTCTCAAGGAGGGCTCTTGTCGGCTGCGCGCGCGTTTTCGGAATCGAACGAGGTCACGGTTGCCGTTTGCGGTCAGCATATGCGCGACTTCGCCCTGCATCCGCAGCTTGAGGACTTGGGCGCCGAGTTCTTGGGGAAGGCAACAACGGCTCCGGTCTATCGTCTCTTCGCGCTTCCCACCGACCCAGTGAAGCCGGGGCTTTTGCGTGGCGCCCAGGCCGAGACGGGCATCGATGTCGAGCTCTATCGCATGTCTGTCGCGTCGTTCGGCGCGCTTGTCTCGTCGGTTCCCGCGCCCCTTGGATTTGGGAGCGTTGAGCTGGAAGACGGCTCCTGTGCGAACGGCTTTCTGGTCGAGGCGTGCGCAGTTGTGGACGACAAGGGGGCAGTTGTTCCTGGCGTGAGAGAGATCACGCAGCTCGGGTCGTTTACAACCTTCATGGATGCCGGGTGCTAGACGGGGAAAGGCATGGCGCCCTCGCTCCGAGTTGCCTCGGACGCGAGGGCGCATCTCCGAGTCGCCGCTTTCCACCCGCCCGCCGCCGCGCGACTGCTGCCCACTGTGCTCGATTTGCGGATTCTCCTGCTCAATCGAATTCGAGCATCTACTCATCCATAGGCGCCTGTCCTATAATCCTTCACGGTTTTTTGGGGCCGCACCCGCGGCGACGCTTCGGGTGCAAGATGGAGGCCGCGCCGAGGTCGGCACCTTGGGCGCGAAGTGGAGAAAGAGTTTTACGCATGCAAACCAAACAAGAGCTGTTCCTTGACCTTTTGGGAACGGAAGACACCCAGTTCGTCATCCCGGTGTACCAGCGCGTGTACTCCTGGGGCTTGCAGCAGTGCAAGGGGCTGTGGCAGGACATCAACCGCTCGGGCCGCACGGGCAACGCGCACTTCATCGGCACGGTGCTCTATGCGCCCGACCGTTTCGCGAAGACGGCGCAGCACCAGCTCGATGTGATCGACGGCCAGCAGCGCATGACCACGCTCACCATTGTGATCGCCGCGCTCGTGAAGTATCTACGCGCGCACGGCGCGACCGCCGAGGGCCTTACTGCCGACGACATCTCCGGCACGTTCCTCCACGTGAAGACGAGCAACGGTGTGGCGGCGAAGCTCATCCTGTCGCTAAACGATTGCCCGACACTTGAGGCTGTGGTGAACGGCGCGCCGATGCCCGAGCGTCCCTCCGAGCGCATCACCGAGAACCTCGACTACTTCTACGGCGAGATCCCCTGCACCAGGGCTATGACCCCGGAGGAGATCCGCGGCGAGTACGAAAAGGAGACCGGCAAGGTTATAATTGAAACGTTCAACGGAGTTGACCCGATGAGCATTCCGGCGGTTCTCGTAAAGAGCCACGGTCCGTTCACCTGGGGCAAGGACGCACACGAAGCAGTCCACAATTCCGTAGTCCTGGAGGAAGTCGCGTTCATGAACTACCACGCGCTGACGATAGCTCCGACCGCCGGAAGAATGCAGCAGGAGCTTCTCGATAAACACTATCTCAGAAAGCACGGAGCCAACGCTTATTACGGACAGGGCTGATTATTCTACTGATGATAAAAACGGGCAAGCATGAAGCTTGCCCGTTTTTTTACCGTCTGAAACGGCTTAGTATCTCAGAATCACTGCGGATTATTTGCCTTGATCTGTTTTCTGATGGTGCCGTGATCGCCGTTGCAGTACTCCGGAAGGTTGCTTGCACGGTAATAGCCCGTATTAGTAGAGCTGCACTTATTCGTTGCAAGCAGACCTGTCATCGTGCAGTACTGACGCTCCACAACCGATGGATCCGGAACGAAGTTCAGCACCTGCGAGGTGTCCTGAATGTCGATCATAACATCATGCCAGATCTGCGCTACTGCCTCCCAGCCGTCAGCGCCGCCGATAACGCGGCTGTCGTCGTATCCTATCCACAGTCCGCCGATATACTCCGGCGTAAGTCCCATGAACAGCAGGTCGGTTCCGGCGTTGGACGTACCAGTCTTACCGATTACCTCCACATTCGGAAGCTTCGCCTTCGGACCTGTACCGCTGTCGCCGTTTACCACCTTGTAGATCATACGGTTTGTGACCCACGCGGAATCGCTGTCGATCGCCTGAGTTCCATAGAAATCCTGTTCCATAATGACGTTGCCCTTGCTGTCCTCGACCTTGCTGTAGAACATCGGACGGTAATAAACGCCGCCGTTTCCGAAGATCTGATAAGCTCCGGCGACCTCCACCAGCTTCGCGCCGTTAGTCAGCGCACCGAGGCACAGCGGCGAGAGCGCGATATCCGACTCCACCAGCGTTGTAAACCCGAGCATCTGCGTGAGCTGAGTGTACATTGCCTTGGTGGTGTTCATTCTGCCGACCCTTACCGCCAGCGTATTCAATGAGTGCTGAACGCCGTACCACGCAGTGCGGAGCGTTCCGTCGCCCCATACCTCGCCGTAGTTCTGCGGCCATATCTGCGGCTCGTCCTGCGTGCCGATGTTTATCGCCTCGTCTGGTATCAGCGTAGAATATGTGATGAGATTCTTCTGCACCGCCAGCGAATAAGTGGATATCGGCTTCATCGTTGAACCCGGCGATCTCGTTGCCTGGGTCGCGCGGTTGAACGCACCGTCGCCCGGCTTCTCTCCGAGACCTCCGACAACAGCCTGAACTGTTCCTGTGTAGTCAATAACAATGAACGCCGACTGTATCAGATCCTTCTCCGCCGCATTCTCATTGTAGTATGAAAGCACCGTGTACGGGTCGCGGTATTTTTCCTCCAGTATCTTCTGGAGCTTCATATTTTCATTGATAAAGATTTTGTAGCCGCCATTGTACAGCTCGTTTTTCGCCGATGTGTAGGTGATTCCCTTGAGGTCGGCGAAATCGTTGATGACCTGGTCTATCGCCGCGTCGACATACCAGTCCTGGCTGACTTCGTAGTCGCCGTTCCACTTGTATGCGCGATAAGGCTTATCCTGCACCTCTGCGTCGAGGTCGCTGTCGTCTGTGCTGTCGGTGAGCGTGCGCTCGTCGATATAGCCGTAATCATCGCCGTAGACCGGCTTTGCAAAGTGTACCTGAATGCGGTTCAGACGGTAATCCTCGTATTCCTTCGTGGTGATCATGCCCTGCTCGTACATGCAGCGCAGCGAGTAATTCTGCTGCTGCTTGCTGCGGGCGAGGTCATAGTACGGCGACATCTTGGAGGGGTTACGTATCATTCCCGCGAGAACGGCAGCCTCGCCGATGTTGATGTCGGAAACGTCCTTGCCGAAGTAGTACTCTGAAGCAGCGCCGACGCCGTAGACCATTCCGTTGAACCAAATCTGATTGAGATAGCTCTCGAGGATATCGATCTTGGTGTACTTCTCCTCCAGGCTGAGAGCGCGGAAGATCTCGCGGAGCTTACGCTCCCAGCTTACTTCCTTATCGCCGGTGAGGTTCTTTATAAGCTGCTGGGTTATCGTAGAACCGCCGCCGCTGTCGCCGTTCGAGAAGAACGCGCCTGCGGTTCTGTACCAGTCAACGCCCTTATGCGTGTAGAAACGCTTGTCCTCGGAAGCTACGACAGCGTCGATGAGGCACTTGGGCATGTCCTCGTAGTCGACCCAGACGCGGTTCTGCTCTGCGGCAAGGCGCTTTATCTCGACAAGCTCGTTATCCTCGTCGTAGCCATAGACGAAGCTTGTGTACTTCATCTCGACATCCTTCAGGTTCGCGTCGTAGGAATTATCCGCGAAGTCCAGAACATACACGGCAAGCACCGTCGCAACGATGCACACCATGATGACCAGTATCAGCAGCATTGCGGAGAATGTCGTGCCAACTATGGTCATTGCATGTCCGAAATTCTTTGCCGCGCGGCTGCGCGACTTCTTCGAGGAACGCTTCTTAGGCTGTTCCTCCTTGATCTTGATGTATCGTATCTTCTTTTTGTTCATACCTTTAGTCACCCCTGCGCTGCCCATGCGGCGCGGTTTGTCCATGTCTTGTACGGAGTGTACCCTCTAGCAGGGATACACATTATATTATAGCACATTTCTAATGAAATGTTAATACTTTTTTCAAAATTTTCACTTTCCGGGGTAAAAAAGAACCGCCCGTTTACCGCGGACGGTTCTGAGTTATTTGATTAAATAACGGAATCGAGCTTCCATCTGCCGTCAGACTTTGTGAAGTTTACGCTCACGGAGCGGTAAGCGTTTTTTCCCGCAAAGCTTCCAGCACGGATATACAGCATTCCGGAAGCGGAAGCGCCGTTATTGCTGCTTATCACAAGCACCGTATCGGAAGTGTTTACAGCAGTCAGACCTCCGTCGGAGTAATGCAGTGCACCGAGCGTGCTTATTCCGCAGCTCTTCATCAGCTCGGAAACAGCTCTGTTTGTGTAGTAGTACTCAATGCACTCCACAAGGGTTTCCGGCTTTGTAATGCCGTTCTGACGGCACTCGCCGAGAGCTATCACATTGTTGACGCCGATCGCGCCGTTCACCACACTGCGAAGCTCCGCAGATGAATTCTCCGTGATATCGCTGAACGTCATCAGCGCAGACTTGTTAGCAGCGGTGTAGATGCTGTCGGTGATCCTTACATATCCGGCAGAATTCGTTGACGCCGCATACTTCTCTGAAAAGCTCTTTCTGTAGTCGATGGCCGCGGTCACATTCAGACCGCCGGAGTTTGCCGCCATGCCGCCGGAGATAGTGTAAACACTTCCCGCGCAGGAGTAGCTGTGTCTGGAAGCGCCGAAGCTTACGCTGCTGTTATCCGAACCGTAGATCTGAATGAGCTTCCCTGATTCAGGGTCGAACACCTCAACGGAACCCGCCGCCGAACCGGAATCCGGCGTGAATACTGCGTGTGTAAACGCAAGGTTCCTGCTGACGGAAACTATCTGCCCGAAGTCGTTGACACGAGATACATACCCGTTCTGGTCAACGGAATACAGGTTAGTGGTGCCGCCGATGACCAGACCGATGGATGAGTAGCCGTGCTCGCCCATGTAGTCCTTGCCCAGAGCGTTCAGCTTGTCGCCCA
>OLPC01002199.1_pt1 | contig 15026 bp, 10 predicted proteins | sample 1672341 | NCBI WGS metagenome assembly OLPC01 (sample SAMEA3136673, study PRJEB25190) | human gut metagenome | reverse complement strand
GCAAAGTGAATATTCATCCGTGTATCGCCTGCGGATATTGCCAAAAAGCAGACGGATGCGCGTTTCGCGACCTCGATGCATTCGATCGTGACCTACGCGCGTGTGATCTGCTTCTCATCGCCACGCCGGTCTATAACCTCTCGTTTCCGGCGCAGCTCAAGGCGGTCATTGACCGTTTTCAGCGGTATTTTGAAGCTAGATTTGCCCGCGGTATCCGCCCGGCGATTGCGACACACCGCGATGCCGTTTTGCTGCTCACCATGGGGCGGTATGATCCGTTTGCGGTGGAGGTATGCGAGAAAACACTGCGCCAAAGCTTTTCCGTTATGAACACGACGCTCAAAAAAACGGTGGTTTTGCCGGACACAGACCGTGCAGATTGCGAAAACTCTGCAATTTTCGCGAAGGCACAGGAAATTGCTATTGAAATCGCGCGCGAGCTGTGATATAATAACTTGAATTTGTGTGAATAAAGGCAGGTTTTCATCAATGTCAGGACATTCCAAGTGGAATAATATTAAGAGAAAGAAAGAAAAGACCGACGGTGCAAGAGCGAAGATCTTCACAAAGATCGGTCGTGAGCTTGCCGTTGCCGTTAAAGAAGGCGGCAGCGCAGACCCGGCAGCAAACTCCAAGCTGAAGGACGTCATTGCGAAGGCTAAGGCGAACAATGTGCCGAACGACAACATTGAGCGCATCATTAAGAAAGCTGCAGGCGAGGGCAACTCCAACGCATATGAAAGCATCACCTACGAAGGCTACGGCCCCGGCGGCGTTGCTGTCATGGTGGAGACCCTGACCGACAACCGCAACCGTACCGCTGCCGACCTGCGCCACTACTTCGACAAGAACGGCGGCAACCTGGGCGCTATGGGCTGTGTGGCCTTCCTGTTCAGCCAGAAGGGTGTCATCGACATCTCTCTGGAGGACAAGGACGCCGACGAGGCCATGATGGATGCTCTGGACGCCGGTGCCGAGGACTTTGACGCCAGCGAGGACGCTGCCGAGATCACCACCGATCCCGAGAACTACTCCGCTGTGGTCAAGGCTCTGGAGGAGAAGGGCTACGAGATCCTGTCCGACGACCTGGCCATGGTGCCCATGACCACCACCCGTCTGACCGACCCCGACCAGCTGAAGGCCATGGGCAAGCTGCTGGACGCTCTGGAGGAGAACGACGACGTGCAGAACGTCTGGCACAGCCTGGAGAACGAAGAGGACCTGCCGGAATAACCGGGAGCGCTTCGGAATAAGAACGGAAAAAGCTGCTTTTTGCGTGCACTGCACGGGAAGGGCAGCTTTTTTGTTTGCAGTGCCGGCGATTGAATTGAATGGTGCTTTGTTCTGGGGTGCGCAGCGGCGTTTCCAGAAACTTTCATGAAAAAACACCGGACGTGACGCATTTTCAGGCGTCGAATTTGTGGGAAAACCATATCCTTTTGCGGGGGCCTGTGGTATACTTCAGGGGAGAGGAACCAGAAAAAGGACAAGCGTGGAGGAAGTGCGGATGAGTGAACAGGAGCGGATCATGAACGTTGCCCTGCTGCTGTGGGGCGGCTGTTTCTGCCTGACGGCGGCGTTCTGCCTGTCCATGGGAAATGACCACAACCGGGAAAAACGCAACTGGCTGCTCTGGATGGAGCTTTCGGCGGCTGCGCTGCTGTGCTGCGATGCGGCTGCCTGGTTCGTGCAGGGCACGCCGGGGGAAGCAAGCCACCTCATCATGGTCGCCACCAACTTTGTGGTGTATGCGGGGCTGTATCTGGTGCTGTTCCTGTTCAACCACTATGTGGGCTGCTACCTGCGGGAGGACGGCCGTCTTTGCGCTCCGAAACGCAGCCGGGCGGTGGACATTACCTGCGCCGTGGGCATCGGGCTGGTGTTCGTGTCCCAGTTCAGCCCACTGCTCTACTACATCGACGCCCAGAACATCTACCACCGCAGCGATGCCTTCCCGCTGTCCATGGTGCTGCTGCTCATCGGCATGGGCACAGAGACCACCATGATGGCCCAGTTTTACCAGAAACTCACGATGGGACGCCGGATCGCCATGTTCGGCTGTGTGGTCCTGCCGCTGTCGGTGGCAGCGTGTCAGGTGTTCCAGGACGACATTTCCCTCATCAGCCTGTCGGTGGGGGCATCCATGATCCTGCTGTTCGTGGTGGCCACCAGCGCCCAGAACCGGGAGCTGGCCGTCTCAGAGCGGACCAAGGAGCAGATCCGCCAGCGTCTGGAGATCGCCACCATGCTGAACAGCTGCGTGGGCAAGCTGAACTCCGACACCGACATCGACGTGGGCATCAACAACCTGCTGGCCACTGTGAACGGCTATTTTCAGGCCGACCGCACCTATGTGTTTGAGATCGACCCGGACCGGGACGTGCTCATCAACACCTTTGAGTACATCTGCGGGCAGGAGGTAAGTGCCCAGATGGACAATCTGCAGGAGGTGCCTGTTTCGGTCATCGAGGTCTGGATGCAGAACTTCCGGCAGGGCCGTTCCTATTATATGTCCGATTTGGAGCAGGAGCGGGGCCAGCCCAGCTACGAGATGCTGAAGGCGCAGCAGGTGTGGCGCCTGCTGGCCGTGCCGTTGATGAAAGGCGGAGCCATGGTGGGCTTTCTGGGTGTGGACAACCCCCGCGCGCACTACGATGACGCGACCCTGCTGGCGTCCATCCAGTTCTTTGTGACCAACAGTCTGGACCGCAAAAAGCAGCAGGCCTATCTGGAAAAGCTCAGCTACCGCGACATGCTCACCGGCCTGTACAACCGCAACCGCTACATCGAGCGGCTGGAAGCCTACAAGCAGGTGCAGGATCAGCAGATCGGTGCCATCTACATCGACCTGAACGGCCTGAAAAAGGTGAATGACGAGCAGGGCCACCGCGCCGGTGACGAGCTGATCGTGCGGGCGGCGGGCACCATTGCGGGCATTTTTGCCGAGGACGCCTACCGGGTGGGCGGTGACGAGTTCGTGGTGATCCTGCTGGATGTGAGCCGCGAGGATTTTGCCCGCAAGACCGAGCAGCTGCGCCGCCAGATGCAGGAAAACGGCGTGGATGCGTCCATCGGCGGGGTATGGCAGGCCAGCACCGAGAACCTGGAGAACCTGCTGCGCCTGGCCGATGAGAACATGTACAGGGAAAAGAAGCGCTACTACAGCCAGGCCGATGCCGCCCGGAAACCGGAAAGCTGACCGGCCTGCACGGACAAAGGACGAAGAAATCCGACAAAGGTGTTCTATTCTGCTCACGCTTTGCTATAGAAGGGTGAATGATTTTCATCTAAATTGACAAATTTCAACCTGATTACTATAATTAAAAAAGTGTTTCTCGGTTATGGACGATGGTGTTTATGCAGCCGCAAGATGCCATCGTTTTTCTATTCGCTTTTTCTGTCCGTGTGCCAAGGACAGACGTCTGCACTGTGAGACGCAGATGCGGGAAAGTGCCTGGCTCAGACCGGGAACGCCAAAATAGTATTTCATTGATAGGAATGGAGTGGCATCAAACGATGGCAAAGTACATCATCAAGCGTGTCGCAATGGGCATCTTCAGCATCTTCATTGTGGCCACGGTTACCTTTTTTGTCATGAACTTGGTCCCCGGCGGCCCGTTCGTGGCAGAAAAGTCCATCAGTGCGGCTGCTCAGCAGGCACTGGCCGAGAAATACGGCCTGGACAAGCCGCTGGGTGTGCAGTACGTCAATTACATGAAGAGCCTGCTGCACGGCGACCTGGGCCTGAGCCTGCGTCAGCGTGGGCGCACGGTCAACGAGATCATCGCCAGCAAGCTGCCGGTGTCCTGCCGCCTGGCAGGCGTGGCGGTGCTGGTGGCCCTGTGCATCGGCATCCCGCTGGGCTGTATCTCGGCTTACAACCGCGGCAAGTGGCTGGACAACACCATCATCGTGTTCGCAACCTGTGGCATTGCGATCCCGAGCTTTATTTCCAGCGTGCTGCTGCTGTATGAGTTCGGTATGAACCTCAAGCTGCTGCCCACCGTGGGCCTGAACAGCGCTGCAGCGTATATCATGCCGGTCACCGCACTGGCAATCTACCCCTCTGCATACATCACCCGCCTGATGCGTTCCAGCCTGCTGGACGTCATGGGTCAGGACTACATGCGCACCGCCCGTGCCAAGGGCGTGTCCCAGTTCATGATCCTGTTCAAGCATGCGCTGCGCAATGCCATCCTGCCGGTCATCACCTACGTCGGCCCCATGCTGGCCAGCCTGATGACGGGCTCCTTCGTGGTGGAGAAGATCTTCTCCGTGCCCGGCCTGGGCCGCGACTTCGTGTCTGCCATCACCAACCGTGACTATACCCTGATCATGGGCACCACCATCCTGCTGTCCAGCATGGTCATTATCGCCAACGTGGTCGTTGATATCCTTTATAAGATCATCGACCCGCGCATCAAGCTGCAGTAAAAAAGGAGGAACGCGTTATGGAAAACATCAAAAAGAATCCTCTCAGCCTGCAGCTGAACGCTGACGACTTTCTGCCTGCCAGCAACGAGGAAAAGCAGAGCCTTGTGATCATGCGCGAGAGCGTCAACTTCTGGAAGGACGGTCTGCGCCGCCTGAAGAAGAACAAGATCGCCATGGTCAGCTTTGTGTTCATCATCGCCATTGCCATTTTTGCCTACCTGCTGCCTGCCGTGTGGCCCTACAGCTACGCCGAGCAGGTGAAGGGCAGCAACAATCTGGCACCGTTCGAGTACTCTGCCTCTGAGCAGGCCCGCATCGACGCCGGCGAAAAGGTATTCCCGCACATTCTGGGCACCGACCGTATGGGCCGTGACTTTGCGGTGCGTATCATGATGGGCACCCGCGTGTCCCTGTCCGTCGGCCTGATCGCCTCGGTGCTGGTGCTGATCATCGGTGCCACCTACGGTGCTGTGTCGGCCTTTGCCGGCGGCTGGGTGGACAACATCATGATGCGTATCACGGATATCCTGTACACCATCCCGGATATCCTGCTGATCATCCTGCTGGGCATGGCCCTGAAGGAGCCCCTGGAAAGTCTGGCCACCAAGCCCGGCTTCAAGTGGATGCAGACCCTCGGCCCCAACATGATCTCCATCTTCATCATCTTTGCTCTGCTGTACTGGGTGGGCATGGCGCGTATCGTCCGCAGCCAGATCCTGATCCTGAAGGAGAGCGAGTACGTCACCGCTGCCCGTGCACTGGGCGCTTCCAGCGGCCGTATCATCAAGAAGCACCTGCTGACCAACTGCATCGGCACCCTGATCGTGACCACCACCCTGCAGATCCCGGCTTCCATCTTCACCGAGAGCTACCTGAGCTTCATCGGTCTGGGTGTTGCAGCCCCGCTGCCGTCTCTGGGTTCTCTGGCCACCGATGCCGTCAAGGGCATGAACACCTACCCCCACCTGCTGATCGCCCCCGCAGTGATGATCAGCGTGATGATCCTGGTGTTCAACCTGTTCGGCGACGGCCTGCGCGATGCCTTTGACCCGAAGCTGAAGAATTGATGAGGTGAACGAAGATGAGCGAAAAAATTCTTGATATCAAGGAAGAGCGCCTTTCCTTCTTCACCCCTGCCGGTGAGGTCAAGGCACTGAACGGCGTTTCCTTTGCGATGAACCAGGGCGACGTGCTGGGCATCGTGGGCGAGTCCGGTTCCGGCAAGTCCGTTACCGCTTACTCGGTCATGGGCCTGACCGCCTACCCCGGCAAGCTGGTGGGCGGCACCGTGTGGTTCAACGGCCACGAGATCGAGAAGATGAAGGAGAAGGACTTCCGCAAGATCCGCGGCAACGAAGTCTCCATCATCTTCCAGGACCCCATGACCAGCCTGAACCCGGTGTACACCATCGGCAACCAGATCGTGGAGGTCATCCGCCTGCACACCAAAAAGAACAAGCAGGAAGCCTGGGCACGCGCCGAGGAGCTGCTGGAGCTGGTCGGCATCAACGAGCCGGAAAAGCGCCTGAAGCAGTACCCCCACGAGCTGTCCGGCGGTATGCGCCAGCGCGTGATGATCGCCATCGCCCTGGCCTGTGAGCCGAAGCTGCTGATCGCAGACGAGCCCACCACCGCACTGGATGTGACCATCCAGGCACAGATCCTGGAGCTGATGCAGGAGCTGCGCAAGAAGCTGGGCATGAGCATCATCATGATCACGCACGACCTGGGCGTCGTGGCTTCCATGTGCGAAAAGATCGCCGTCATGTACGCCGGCCACATCGTGGAGTACGGCACCACCGACGAGATCTTCTACCAGCCGGGCCACGAGTACACCAAGGGCCTGATCAACTCCATCCCCAAGCTGAACACCGAGGTGCGTGAGCGTCTGGTGCCCATTGAGGGTACCCCTGTGGACCTGCTGAATCCGCCGGCCGGCTGCCCCTTTGCGCCCCGCTGCAAGAACTGCATGAAGATCTGTCTGAGCAAGATGCCTCCGCGCACCGAGCTCAGCGACACCCACTATACCTACTGCTGGCTGCAGCAGAAGGCTGCATTTGAGAAAGGGGAAAAGGCAGAATGAGTGAACACAAGACGCTGGTTGAAGTCCAGCACCTGCAGCAGTATTTCCCCGCCGGCGGTGTGGGCAAGAACCGCAAGTATGTTCAGGCCGTGGATGACGTGAGCTTTGCCATCCGCAAGGGCGAGACCCTGGGTCTGGTGGGCGAGTCCGGCTGTGGCAAGACCACCACCGGCCGCACCCTGCTGCGCCTGTACGAGCCCACCGGCGGTAAGATCTACTATGATGGCAACCTGCTGTTTGATAAGGAAAAGAATATCGCAGTGGATATGCTGCCCTACCGCCGCCGGATGCAGATCGTGTTCCAGGACCCCTACGCAAGCCTGGACCCCCGCATGACCATCGGCGACATCGTGGGTGAGGGCATCGACATCCATCACCTGGCCGAGAACGACAAGGATCGCCACGACAAGATCATCGCCCTGCTGGAGCGTGTGGGCCTGAACAGCGAGCACGCAAACCGCTACTGCCACGAGTTCTCCGGCGGTCAGCGTCAGCGCGTGGGCATTGCCCGTGCACTGGCCGTGAACCCCGAGTTCATCGTCTGCGACGAGCCGGTCTCCGCACTGGACGTGTCCATTCAGGCACAGGTCGTGAATATGTTCGAGGACCTGCAGCAGGAAATGGGCCTGACCTACCTGTTCATCGCCCATGACCTGAGCGTGGTCAAGCACATCTCCAACCGCATCGGCGTCATGTACCTGGGCAAGCTGGTGGAGCTGGCCGACAGCTACGAGCTGATCGCCCACAGCATCCACCCCTACACCCGCAGCCTGATCTCTGCCATCCCGGTGGCAGACCCCATCACGGCACGCCAGTCCAAGCGTATCGTGCTGCAGGGCGATGTGCCCAGCCCCCTGAACCCGCCGTCCGGCTGCCGCTTCCGCACCCGCTGCCCCTACGCAGACGAGCGGTGCGCCGCCGAGGTGCCGGAGTTCAAAGAGGTCACCTCCGGCCACTGGGCAGCCTGCCATCATCTGGACAAGGTGAAGTAAAAACACTTCATTCTCCTGAAAGATGAATACATCTCATCTTCCAGCTGAAATATTGTAACGAAATGGTTACAGACACCCGTTGGGGCTTGTAACCGGTGCGAGAACGCATTATACTATTCGTGTTCCTCCGGAGGACAGGCTGTTTTGGCAGACCGTGCTCCGGATCGAATATAGAGGAGGCTGGGGGAACCTGGCACACTCAATTTGATTTAAGGGAAGGATAATTATTATGAAACGCATTTCTCGTCGTAATTTCCTCAAGGTTGCAGGCGTGGGTGCCGCTGCTCTGGGTCTGGCAGCCTGTGGCGGCAGCAAGTCCGGTTCTACCGCAACCTCCGGTTCTGCTTCTTCTGCTGCTGGTTCTTCTACCGGCAGTGTCAACACCGCTGGCTTCACCGTCCAGTACGGCCCCAACCCCGAGACCCTGGATCCGGCTCTGAACTCCGCTATTGATGCCTCTAACACCATCATCACCATCTTCGAGCCCCTGCTGCTGATCAACGAGAACAACGAAGTGATTGGCGGCCAGGCTGAGAGCTGGGAAGCAAGCGAGGACGGCCTGACCTGGACCTTCACCATGCGTGACGGCCTGAAGTGGAGCGACGGCACCGACCTGACTGCTAAGGACTTCGAGTACAGCTTCAAGCGTATGGCAAACCCTGATACCGCAGCTCCCTACGCAGCAACCTGCCTGGGCATGATCGATGGTTTTGACGCAGCACAGGCCGGTGATACCGATGCTTTGAACGTCAAGGCAAGCGACGACGGCAAGACCCTGACCATCGTTCTGGCTTATCCCTGCTCCTACTTCGACAAGATGGCCGCATTCGCAGCTATGAGCCCTGTGCAGCAGGCAACTGTTGAGGCAAACGGCGACAGCTGGTGCACCTCCGCTGACACCTTCGTCTCCAACGGCCCCTACATGATCACCGACTGGACCCCGTCCGAGCGCATCGTGCTGACCAAGAACCCCAACTACGTTGGCGGCTGGGATAACTCCAAGATCGTCTCTGACACCATCACCCTGCTGCTGCTGGAGGACTCTTCCGCTGCCTTCGCTGCTTACAACAGCGGTGAGGCTGTCCTGATCAAGGACGTGCCCACCGACGAGATCCCCAGCCTGACCAAGGCAGAGGATGGCGGCGACTTCTATGTTGACACCATTCTGGGCACCTACTACGTCAGCATGAACCTGCAGCGCGATGCCTTCCAGGATGCCAAGGTCCGCAAGGCTCTGGCTCTGTCCATCGACCGCGACTACGTTGCCAACACCATCATGCAGGGCACCTACTCTGCTGCTTCCAACATTGTCGGCCCTGGCATCGTGGACGAGAACGGTTACTTCTACGACAACGCAAACGGCGGCTCTCCCTACATTGCGGATGACTACGAGGCAAATCTGGCCGAGGCTAAGAAGCTGCTGGAAGAGGCTGGCTACCCCAATGGCGAGGGCTACCCCACCATCGAGTACAGCACCAACGATGCCGGCTACCATGTGCCTCTGGCAGAGTACCTGCAGCAGGCTTGGGGCGATCTGGGCATCACCCTGACCATCAACAAGATGGAGTGGTCCTCCTTCACCCCCGCTCGTCGTGCAGGCGAGTACGATGTTGCCCGTAACGGCTGGGTCATGGACTACAACGATCCTTCCAACATGGTCGAGCTGTTCTGCACCGACAACGGCAACAACGATGGTAAGTACTCCAACCCCGACTTCGATGCTGCAATCGAGGCTTCCAAGGTTGCTGATGCTGCCGAGCACTTTGCACAGCTGCATAAGGCTGAGGACATCCTCATGGAGGATATGGGCTGCATCCCCGTTGCTTACTACAACGACTTCTGGCTGCAGAGCCCCGCTCTGAAGGGCACCTGGCACAGCCCCTACGGCTACTGGTACCTGCAGTACGGCTACATCGAGGGCTAATCGCCCCGGTGCGGCGTACAGCGTGAGCTGAACCGTAAATCACAGGCACCCCGCTTACCGGAAACGGCAGGCGGGGTGCCTTTTTGCGTGCAGGACCGAAAAACGGACGTCTTGCACACCCCGGTGGGCTATGATACAATAAAAGATGATCAAAGCACAAAGGGGAGAGAAGAATGGAGCAAAAACGCCTGTGTCCGTACTGCATGGGGGAGCTGCCCCCCGCCGCCGACAGCTGTGTGCACTGCGGCAAGGTGTTTGCGGGGCGCAACCCCGCCGGCTGCCTGCCCGTGGGCACGGTGCTGGCCGGGCGCTACACCGTGGGCGAGATGCAGAGCCTGGACGGGGAGGGCATCCTGTACCGGGGCGTGGAGAACCTGGGCTGCTTCCGGGTGACCATTAAGGAATATCTGCCGGTGACCCTGTCTGCCGAGCGGGGCGCGGACTGCATCCTGCAGCCCAAGACCGGCAGCGAGGTGCTGTTCAAGACCACCCGCATGGACTTTGCCGACCTGTACCGGGCGCTGGAGCGCATCACCCCGGCCACCGGGCTGGAAGCCGTGCTGGACGTGGTGGAGGCCAACAACACCGTGTATGCGGTGATGGAGAATCTGGGCGGCACCCCGCTGGACCAGTGGCTGGAAGCGCAGGGCGCGCCGCTGCGCCCGGACGACGCCTGTGCCATGCTGCAGCCGGTGTTTGAGGGCGTGGCCGCCATGCACAAGATCGGGCTGGTGCACCGGGGCATCTGCCCGGAGAACCTCCGGGTGATGGCCGACGGCCGGTGCCGTCTGGCGGGTTACGCCACGGTGGGCCTGCGCACCGCCGGAAGCGGCCTGCGCGAGCAGCTGTACGAGGGGTATTCGGCCCCGGAGCAGTATTCCACGGCGGAGTTTGAGGGCCGCTATACCGACGAATACGGCCTTGCAGCGGTGTTCTACCGCATGGTGTGCGGGCAGGCCCCGGTGCCGGCCGCCCAGCGTATGGTGTCGGACTCCAACCCCCGCGCCCGCACCGTGAACAGCGCCGTGCCGGGCTATGTGTCGGACGTGCTGCAGATGGGCCTGCGGCTCAAGCCCATGGAGCGCATCCAGACCGTGCCGCAGCTGGTGCAGGCGCTCTCCTCCAAAGAGTACACCGAGGAGCTGGGCCGCACCATGAAGCCCGAGACCCCGGTGGGCCAACCGGAAGAAAAGGCCCATCTGCTCAGCATCAAGGGCCTGCTGGCGGGCATCCTGATCCTGCTGGCCATTCTGCTGGTGCTCATGGTGTGGACCATGGTGAGCCACAGCCTGCCCTCGGCGTCGTCGGGATCGGTGGAGCCGGAACCGGCCAGCAGCGAGGTGCTGGAACCCCAGAATCTGGTGCCCAGCTTCATCGGCATGGATTACGCCCAGGTGCAGAACAACCGGGAGTACACCGGCATGTACCTGTTCTACGTCACCGAGGAGTACAGCGACACCGTCCCGGCCGGGCAGATCATGACCCAGGAACCGGCGGCGGACACGGTGCTCAAGGCAGGGGAGACCATTCGTCTGGTGGTCAGCAAGGGCCCGCAGAAGGTGGAAATGCCCAGCATCATCGGTTTCAGCCAGGACGCCGCCGTGCAGACGCTGCAGAGCCGCGGCCTGCTGGCCAGCTGCTTTATGGTGGTGAACGACGGCTCCTATGCCGCCGGATGCGTGGTGTCGGCCAGTGAACCGGCAGGCGCACAGGTGGACGTGGGCACGGTGATCACCGTGTATATCGCGGCGGACCCCAGCGTGGAGATCACCACCCCGCCTGAGGAACCGGCAGCCACCGAACCCACCACGACCCCGGCTGACCCGGAGACCCCCGCAGACGGCGGGGACCCTGCCGCCGACCCGGAGCAGGGGACCAAGTGAGCACGGAAGGATCGTTTTAAATCTGCAAATCCGGCAGGGCTGCGGCCTTGCCGGGTTTGTTTTTTGCCGGAGGGGAGCGCCGTTGCTGCGGCAGGCAAAACGGTTTCTGCGCGCAGAATGGGCGGCGGCCCCAGTGCTCCCCATAGTTCCGGGGTGGGAAACTGCGGCGGGCCATTTGTCCGCTCTTTTGTGTTTGCAGTGCAACAAAAACGTTCTCGTCCGCAACAAATGTGCAATTCAAAAACTGCGAAAATCGTTCATTTTTTCGTGCAATTTTGCCATTTTGGGGCCGGTCTGTCCGTCAATCAGCCGAAATTTCCGTGCAGGCTTTTTTTCGTGCAATTTGCCCCCTTGAAATTTTTGGAAAACGTATATAATATAGGATTATAAGGACTGCCCAGCGGGCGTCTATTTTGTGCTGGAGATTTCTGAAAAGTTGTGCGAGGAACACAGTCTCTAGTGAAGTGAGGATGACGATTATGAGAAAAAAGTCCAAGAAGAAGCAGATCGTTGCGATGACGCTGGCCCTTTCGGTGCTCAGCAGCTCGGTTGGCATGTGCGGTGCCTCCGCAGCCGAAGCCCTGCCCGACACGGATGACTCCGGCCTGCAGGTGACCGTTGTCCCGCTGGCCAACAGCAATGCGGACACCGACACCCCTGCGGATGACACTAAGACCGAAAAACAGCCTGTCGCTTCCACCGGTGACAACACCGACCAGCCCACCGACGGCGAGGGCGACGGTGACAATACCTCTTCTGACGACAAACCCACCATTGAGCGCCCGGAGCAGTCCGAGACCGTCGAGACCCTGCCCGGCACCGCCGAGGACAACAAGGACCACATCAAGGGCGAGGACAAGGACGACACCGAAGATAAGGGCGATTCCGGCGAGGAGACCCCCGACACCGGCGATACTGACACCGGCGACACTGAGGAAAAGGGCGAGGAAGGTTCCGGCTCTGAGGAGACCCCGGAGGAAAAGCCCGAAGAGACCCCCCAAAGAGGATGACACCGATTACAGCTGTGCCTATGACCCGAAGAGCGGTCATTTCAAGGTCACCTTCAACATCAAGGAAGATGCCGAGGGCGACCAGACCATTGAGCTGAGCAAGGTGCAGGAAGTCGTCAACGCCTACGGCAAGCAGGCCGTGGAAGAGTACCTGCAAACCGATGAAGCCAAAGAGAAGTACGATAACTATCTTTACTACGGGATGACGTTCACCTGCACCCTCCCGAACGGCGCGCAGTTCATTTACGATCCCAGCACCGGCGAAGCACGCCATTACGAAGAGCCCGGTTGCACGACCATGTTTGATATTTCCCTGTCCAACGGCTCCAAGCATACTTATGTGTACAAGGACAACAGCCTGACTGTTGCCACCCCGGACATGAAGAATGACGACAAGACCGGCGTCACTGGCTTTGACGGACAGGAGCTGCCCAAGGAATACGCTGGCAACACCAAACTTGAGCTGAAGTACGACAAAAATGCTGCGTCCGGCTGCATGGAGGACCTGGTGGACGCTGCACTGAAGGAGTACGGCGAAGATTGTTGGCTGCCTCAGTACCTTGATTCGGAGGGCAACCTGACCACTCAATCTTCTAGAACCGATGTGCCTGCCGGTACCGAGGTGGAACTGATCAACGGTAAGTATTATGTAAGATCCGGCGATCATTACTACGGCGGCTTCAGCAAGAATGATGTTCAGACCACCGACGATGGAAAGATCGTTCTGAACAAAGACAAGAACACCTCCACCCGTGCCTATAAAAAAGTCTCCAACGGCAAGAAGGTTGCAACTGATGATATCCTTGGTCGCCAGAACCACTCCAGCGATGCTCTGATGACCTCGGATGTCCGGAAGGCACTGAAACCGTACATGGAAGAAAAGGGTTACACTACTTACGACGACTACATTCTGGACTACTACCGGAAAGCCGATGGCTCCAAGTATGACAGCGTAAGTGAACTGCTGAAAAATGATCCCAAGGCTCTGAAGGAGCTGAGCCGTTCTGGAATGAATATGCCAGACAACCCCAATACCGGAAACAACACCGTTAAGATGGACCCCTCCACCCTTTACGACAACTTCTACAAAAACGTTCTCAGCTTCAAGGTCGGCAATCAGGATACTGTGGATTCTGAGGCAGGCGGCAATGTTGACCACAACCACAGCCACGGCCAGTGGGCTGCCGACGGCACTCAGGAAACCATCGGCGATTACATGGCCGACAAACTGAACGAGACCCCCGGTGCATGGGACAAAGCCAACGCCTACTTCAACACCCTGCTGGCCAGCGGCCTGACCGAGGACGAAGCCACCTGGGCAGCATTTGCCATGGCCACCAACATCGACTTCCAGAACGCAGGCAACGACTACCAGAACACCGCATGGAGCTGGTACGCCTCCATGGTGCTGCATCAGACAGACGGCACCCTGGACCTGACCAAGACCGACAAGAAAACCGGCGAGATCATCGGCGATGACGAGGGCGAGGGCCAGACCAGCTTCTACCTGTGGAAGTACGAGACCGACAAGGAAACCGGTGAAAAGGACACCATGTACTGCACCTATGTGGAGCCTACCTACACCACCAATAAGGATGGCGAACAGGTGCTGGAGAAGGACGGCTTCTACTGCTGGGTCAAGTACGACCCCACCAAGGACAAGCTGACCTACACCGTCACCACCACCAACGGCAAGCTGAACATCGACTATGCCCTGCTGGAGAACGTGGTGTACTACCTGCAGGAGGCCATCGCCCCCGACGGCTACGACGTCGACCCGGAGATCTACATCATCTGCGATGAGGAGTCCTACAAGGAGCTGGAGGGCACCGAGGTGACCAACCCCGCTACCGGCGCCACCAGCAAGGTGACCGAGTCCAGCTGGCTCGGCTCCATCCTCGGCGGCAAGACCCTGTCCTTCAACTTCATGAACACGGCCACCGTGGTACCTGACCCCGATCCGGAACCCACGCCGGACCCGGACCCCGTGCCGCCCGTTGATCCGGATATCCCCGTGGACCCCGAAAACCCGAATACGCCCCCTGTGCAGGACAAGACCCCGAGCGGTGAGACCCCTGTGGACCCGGAGAACCCCCAGAACCCCGCCGTGCAGGACACCACCCCGGACGCCGCCGCCCTGCCCCAGACCGGCACCACCAGCTGGATGGCCGGTGTGCTGGCAAGCCTGGGCTCCCTGCTGCTGGCCTGCGGATGGTTCTTCACCCGCAAACAGGTTTCCCCCAAGCACTGAGCACCCCTGAACCGCAGGAATCTCCGCACTGACGCATAAGAACCGCCGCATCCTGTGCCTTGCAAAAGGCCGCCGGGTGCGGCGGTTTTGGCTGTGTGCCGCGCACAGCTGCGGGGGTTCGCGGCGTTTCGCACAAGAAGCGGTGCAAAGCGGCTGTTATATTTGGCGCAGCTGTCACTTGAACATTTTTCAGCGCAGGGTATAATAAAGCTATCGGAACAAAGGCGTTCCGCAGGGGCATCGTCTGCCCTTGCGGGGCGCTTTTTTTCGTTTTCCGGGGTGCGGAGGGTGCCGCGCCCGGCAGAGCACAATCTGGAGTGTCAAAAGGATGGGAAAGACTATGCAAAACTTTACAGAGCAAACGCACACCCTTGGCCTGTACGATCCACAGTTTGAGCACGATGCCTGCGGCATCGGCGCTGTGGTGGACATCAAGGGCCGCAAGAGCC
>OLPC01002185.1_pt1 | contig 15093 bp, 12 predicted proteins | sample 1672341 | NCBI WGS metagenome assembly OLPC01 (sample SAMEA3136673, study PRJEB25190) | human gut metagenome | reverse complement strand
CCAAAAACGAACGGCGTCGGAATGGCTGTTTACAACCGACTTATAAGAGCGGCAGGCTTTGAGGTGATTGACCTTGAACAGAATTAAAATTGTCGGTCTTACGGGACAGAGCGGTGCGGGAAAAAGCACGGTTTCGGCATATTTTGCCAAAAACGGAATGTGCGTTATAAATGCTGACGAGATTGTAAAAAATCTTTACACTCCCGATTCCGTGTGCTTAAAGGCTGTTTCGGGTGTTTTCGGTCAGGATATTATCCTTTCTGACGGCAACATTGACAGACCGTTGCTTGCCAAAAGGGCATTTTCAAGCAAAGAAAACACACATTTGCTCAATTCAATTGTTCATCCGTTTGTTACATATGAATTTATGCAGATGGCGAAACAGGCTCAGACAGACGGCAAAAGCGTTGTGATTTATGACGCTCCTCAGCTTTTTGAAAGCGGTGCCGATGTGCTTTGCGACCTTATTGTAAGCGTTACCGCAAAAAAGGAAATAAGGCTTGAGCGAATCTGCAAAAGGGATAACATTGACATTTCTCGTGCAGAGCTAAGAATGTCTGCACAGCTTGACGAGGAATTTTTCAGAAGTCACAGCGACATTGTTATTGAAAACAATTTTTCTATAGAGCAAGTCGAGCTTGCCACACAAAAGGCGGCAGAGGCTATTAACAACCTGATGAGGTGATAGGATGCCCCAATCAAGGCGATATAAAAAGAAAAAAAGTGCAGGAAAGGCGATTTTGGCATGGATAATTGTGCTTGCAATTCTTGCGGCGGCAGTATTTGTGTTTGTTTCGGTCTTTTACGAGGACACAAAGAAAAAGCTTGATGAGATGAATTATCCACGCACCTACAGCACATATGTTGAAAAAGCCGCCAAGGATTATGACCTTGATCCTGCGTTGATATATGCTGTAATCCACACGGAAAGCGGCTTTGATCCGAAAGCCGAATCGGGCGTCGGAGCAAAGGGTGTTATGCAGATGATGCCATCGTCCTTTGAGTGGCTGCAGGAGCAAAGAGGTTGTGCGGGACAGTACACCGAGGATGATCTGTTTGACCCCAAAATCTGTATTGATTACGGAAGTTATCTTTTAAAATATTTTTACGATTATTACGGCACGGAACGCTCGGCAATTGCCGCATATAATGCCGGCTTTGTTGTAAGCGACTGGCTCAACGATACTAATTACAGTTCGGACGGAAAAAATCTTGATTCCATTCCGTATCCCGAAACAGAGAATTATGTTGACAAGGTTGAAAGTGCCAAGAAAATGTATATAAAACTTTATTATTCACAATCTAATTGAGTGCAGAGATGTTCCGATGCCTTTGGCGTCGGATTTCAAAATAAAATGGTTTTGCCGTGTTTTACGGCACAGAAAGGACGGTTATTATGGCTGAAGAAAAGTCAAAGACAACTTTATTAAAGGAAAAAATTATGATGACCGAACCGAAGGGCGTTAAGGCTCTTTCGGAGGAAGAAATTAAAAAGGCAGACAGCTTTTGCGATGGTTACAAAAAGTTTCTTGATAACTCACCCGTTGAGCGTGAGGCTGTTCGCTATACTGTTGAGCTTGCCAAAAAAGCAGGTTTTGCAGAGTATGAGCAGGACAAAGAATATAAGGCCGGCGACAGGCTTTATTATGTAAACCGTGACAAGGCTGTTGCTCTTGTTGTAATCGGTAAAAACGGTGTTAAGAACGGTGCAAGGCTTGCAATTGCTCATATTGATTCCCCGAGAGTTGACCTCAAACCGAATCCTCTTTTTGAGGCAAACAATCTTGCTTTCTTTAAGACTCATTACTACGGCGGTCTTAAAAAATATCAGTGGACAACAATTCCGCTTTCACTTCACGGTTCGGTTGTAAAGCTTGACGGTACAAGAGTTGACATCTGCTGGGGCGATGATGAGAACGAAAGCTGTTTCTGCATTACAGACCTTCTTCCGCACCTTGCAAGAGAGCAGGCGTCAAAGCCAATGGCAAAGGCAATTGAGGGCGAAAACCTCAATGTTATCCTCGGCTCTCGTCCGTATGATGCAGACAGCGACGAAAAAGACCTTGTAAAGCTCAATGTAATGGCTGTACTCAATGAGAAGTACGGTATCTGTGAGGGCGATTTTCTTTCGGCTGAGCTCTGCCTTATACCGTCTTTCAAGTCCAGAGATATCGGTTTTGACAGAAGCATGATCGGCGGTTACGGTCATGATGATAAGGTTTGTGCTTATCCGGCTGTTATGGCGGCTCTTGATGTTGAAATGCCCGAGCAGACTTGTATCACATATCTTACAGACAAAGAAGAAACAGGCAGTGACGGCAACACAGGTATGCAGAGCGACTTCCTCCGTTTCTTCATCTATGACCTTGCAAAGCAGGACGGTGTTGACGGCTACCGTGTTCTTTCAAAAAGCACCTGTCTTTCAGCCGATGTAAATGCCGCATTTGATCCGACTTTTGCGTCTGCATATGAGGTTAACAACTGCTCATACATTAACAACGGTGTAATTATTTCAAAATACACAGGTCACGGCGGAAAGTATGACACATCAGATGCGTCTGCCGAATATATGGGAAAAATCAGAGCTATGCTTGAGAACAACGATATTCTCTGGCAGGTCGGTGAACTCGGCAAGGTTGACGGCGGCGGCGGCGGAACAATCGCAAAGTATGTTGCCAATATGAATGTCGATGTTGTTGATCTCGGCGTTCCCGTGCTTTCGATGCATGCTCCGTTTGAAATTGTTTCCAAGACAGATGTTTATATGGCATACAGAGCATTTTTCACTTTTTTTGATACAAAAGATTAATTTCGGAAAAAATACAAAAAACACTTGATTTTTGCACCGAGTTGTGATATCATACTACTTGCGGCTGATAAAAGGCCGCATATGCGCCGGTAGCTCAGCTGGATAGAGTGTCTGACTACGAATCAGAAGGTCGGGAGTTCGAGTCTCTTCCGGCGCGCCAAGAAAAACGCACTTGTGTAAACAAGTGCGTTTTTCAGTTATATTCGCCTGTCGACGAGTGATATTGCCGTGCAGTGATATTCGGTCATACCGAGTGATATTGCCTGCGGCAGTTTTAAAGCGAATATAATATCACCGAGAGCGAAAGCGAGCGATAACACATTTATATCACGCCGAGTTAAACGAGGCATATCACCGATAACTTTACAGACATTCGGCTTTGTGATATATTGTATTTTGGGTGATGATTGTGTCTGAAAGTATTTTACGGAATAAATCAAAAGAATTTGCAAAACAGATTGTATATATGTGTCGTGATATCAAAGCAAATGCAAGAGAATCGGTTTTAACTAATCAACTTTTGCGTTCGGGAACAAGTATAGGTGCAAATATTCACGAAGCACAATATGCGCAGGGTAAAAAGGATTTTATCTCCAAGTTGGAAATAGCACAAAAAGAGTGCTTTGAAACTGAATATTGGCTGGAACTTCTTTTTGAAACAGGATATATATCCGAAACCGTATATAAGCCATTGCAAAATCAGTGCGGCACAATCAGGAGAATGCTGATTTCATCGATCAATACAGTAAAGAAAAACGATAAATGAAACATATAAACAGTCTAACGCCGTAAGCGTTTCTGATGATTAAGTTTATCTAATCCTTTACACCTTAAAACTCAGACCTCATCCTTGTACAATAAACACTATCTATTAAAGAATGTTAGTTAAATTTTGTGCAAAGTATGCATAAAATGAAAATTATTGTGTACAATGGCTTAAAAAAATAGATTATAAAGGCTATTTTCAGCATTTCTACTCTTTGAATTTGGAGCAATTTGTGATAGAATGTACATAAAGTGGTTACAAATAGGTAACAATCACTTTGAATTCAAAAAAAGGAGTGTTTCTTTGCGAAATGTTTTAAAAAGTGTTTTTAGCAAAAAGGTTTCTGCGGCAGTTCTCACGGCTGTAATGCTGTTTGTGTCGGTTTTCTCAATGTCGATGATTGCGAGTGCGGCATCGTTCTCACCGAGACTGTCTGCCCCGAGTTTAAGTAACAAATATTATTACAGTGATTTAAATGCTTTTTATAAGTACGGTTACGGCATGCCTAACTGTACAGCATATGCCTACGGCAGAGCTTATGAGATTCTCGGCTCTGAGCCAAAGCTTTCATGGAACAATGCCGAGCAGTGGTACGGCTACAACAAGTCTAACGGCTACTACAAGTACGGTCAGACTCCAAAGGTCGGCGCAATTGCCTGCTGGTCATATAACGGTGGTGGCGGTCATGTTGCTGTTGTAGAAAAGGTTGAAAACGGTCAGATTACATTTTCTAACTCTGCATGGAGCGGTAAGAGATTCTACCTTTCCTATGCAAGCACATCCGACAAGAATGCCGGCGGTAACAGCTGGTGGAATTTTCAGGGCTACATTTACCTTGGCGATTTCAGCGGCAGTACAAGCACTACTCAGGCTACAACCAAAAAGGTAACTTACACAACAGGTACATATAAAACAGATGTTGACGATTATCTCAACATGAGAAGCGGTGCGGGTACAAGCTATTCATATGTAACATCTGTTCCGGGCAATGTTACTCTTAATGTAACAAAGGTTTCAACAGCCGGCGGTTACACATGGGGTTACACCTCGTACAACGGCAAGACAGGTTGGGTTGCTCTTGATTTCTGTGCTTTTGTTTCTTCATCAACGGTACAGCCAACAACAGCAAAACCTACTGTACAGCCTACCACAGCCAAAGCCACGGTTCAGCCGACTACTGCAAAGGCAACTGTTCAGCCGACAACAGCCAAGGCTACACAGCCTGCAACAGTACAGCCTACTACGGTACAGGCAACAACAGCTCCTGTAACTACACAGCCGAGCAATGACAACAACAATGATACTCCGTATATGATCGGCGATGTAAACCTTGACGGTCATGTCAATGTTATTGACGCAACTGAAATCAGCAAGTACATTGTTTCAATTTCAACACTTTCTGATGTTCAGAGAGAACTTGCGGATTACAACCATGACGGTGAAATCAATGTCGTGGATGCCACAGAAATCCAGAAACTTGTTGTCGGTAACAACTGATAACAACAAAACAAAATCAAAACACGCTTTGCAAAACGCAGAGCGTGTTTTTTTGTTTGGAACTTTTATAACAAAGAAGGGTATGCGAGGATGCATACCCTTTTTGAGTTTAATATTTAAGCATTATGTCAACGAAAAATTCACCGTTATTGTTGCCTGCATCAAAAATTCCGTCATAGACTTCGGTTATGCTCTTCATGGAGTGAAGTCCGATGCCCTTGCCCTGATGCTTTGTGGACGAATAAGTTTCGCCGTTCATTTTCAAAGGCTTGCCGTAGTTGTTTGTTGAAACAATGTACAAACAGTCGCCTTTTATTTCGGAAGTCAGGTTAAAATATCTTTTGCCTTCTTCTACGGTACAGCAACCGTCAATTGCGTTTTCAAGTATGTTGCCGAAAATACTGCAGAGGTCAACATCAAGAATTCTCGATTTGTCGGGCAAATCAATCCGCCAGTTAATGTCAATATTGTTCTCAATCGCCTGCTGACGGTAGTGATTGAACAAAGCATTAAGTGCATCACTTTTGCAGATTCGCACAGGTGCTGTTACAGTAAGCGAATTTTCATACTGGGCAATGTAGTCTTTCAGCGCCGAAAGATTTCCTTCATCTGCAAGTCGGCTCATAACATGAACTGAATGTTTAAAATCATGCCTTGCTTTTGAGGTGTATTTTATGTACGACTGCAACGATTCTGTGTAACTTTTCTGAATTTCAAGAATGTTGTTTCGTTCTGTAAGCTTTGTTTTTTCGATAGTAGTCTTGCTGAAAATGTAGAATAATATGAATACTATAAGATACAATGCAAGCTCAAATATTGTAATGATGAATCCTTTTGCATAAACCTTTCCAACACGAATATTTGCGTAGGAAATCGGTGTGATATAGATGTTTGACACCATAAGTGCAATGGGCAAAATTGAAAACAAATACCACACCTTGCCGATATTTATGTTGTCAATCATCCATGCGTAATATTTTGTGAGCGGAACAAGCGCTCCCATTGCCGCAACCGAAAGCCCCATTTGAATCAGGCTATATGAGGTGTTAACTCCTCGTGAGATTTCTTCCTGAAAAAATGAGTTGATAAAATATGCATACAGAGAAAAGAATGAAATCAAACAGCACACACTTATAAAAACAAACAAACAGCGTGCTGTTCCGGCCTTTGTAACGCTTTTAATAAGGAAGAAAAATATTACAAGGTCGGGGAAGAGAACAAAGTTTAAATTCTGAATCTCAAAAGCCGTCATCACAATTGACGAGAGAGAACCGAGTATGATAAATGAACACAAAAAGAGCGTTACTATCTTTGAAATCGGGTATTTTAATTGATTTTTTAACGGTAAAAGGCAGAATAAACTTAACGGTATTATTATGACAAAGCTGAAAAATGCCTGAAGAAATTTTATGAATGCGTCCATGTTCACCTCCGCTGGTTTTCTCTGATTTTTTTGAACATATATTCACGGATACTCTGTTCAATCCGAGTTTTTTCACGAATTTTAATCGGGAATCTTTCACCGTTGCCTGTAACACATACAGAGTCTTCAATGTCCTTTATGTAATCGGCATTCAGCACGATTTCCCTGTTTACGGGTATGAAACGGGTGTCGTTGTCTGCAAGCTTGAGAAACTCTGTAATGATCATTCGTGTGCGATATCTAAGTCCCGAAACAACACCTATGTTGATATAATGTGCATCGGATTCAACAGAAACAATTTCCTTAAGCGAAATCAGCGTGTTTCGGCGGTCACACATAACTTCAATGTATTTTGAATTATCCGATACATATGACGAGGCATCATCAAGTACCTTGTAAATCTGCTCAGCTTTGTAGGGTTTTGTTATGTAATGAAAAGCGTGAACGGAAAATGCCTGCATCATAAAATCGGGGCTTGTTGTGACAAATACAATAAGAATATCACGGTCCTTTTCACGAAGCTTTTCAGCCACGGTAATGCCGTTCATCTTCTCCATAAAAATATCTACAAAGGCTATTTTGTAGGTGTTTTCCTTGAATGAATTGAAAAAAGCTATTCCGTCAGGAAAACAATCAATCTGCACATTTTGCTTGTGTCCGCCAAAATATGCGTTGCAGATTGAGTAGAGAATGTCTGCCTGAGGCTTTTCGTCGTCAATAACTGCAATTTTCAAGATATCGCCTCCTTTGAAATAATTTAATTCGGAGCAATGATTAACTGCACTTAGATTATACCATAAATTTGAAAAATATTATATCCGATTGTCATATGTTTTTGCCAAAAGATTGATGTTTGTGCCAACTTGTTGAAATGTTGCATTAAATTGGCTATCATTGAGGTGATAAAAGCGAAACACGAAAATTGCGGTGTTTCCGTAAATCAAAATCGGAAAGTAAAAAATATCGGAAAGAGGTAATCAACTATGAAAAAAATCAAGAAGTTAGCTTTATTGCTTGCAATTTGTATGGTAGGTACAGTAGGTCTTGTAGGTTGCGGTAATGACGGTGACTCATCAAGCAAAAACGAAAGTTCGGCATCACAGACTGCTGACGACAATGCAAACAGCGCAGATGACAGCGCCGCTGATTCAAAGGACGGCGATTCATCGGCAAGCGTTGTAGGTACTTGGACTGTAACAGCACTTGAAGGTACGGACGGTACAGCCGTTTCAATTGATGACTACGCAACAGCAAACGGTGTTGAACCAGAAACTTTGAAATGTACATACACATTTGCAGATGACGGTACATTCTCAGGCGAAATGAGCGGTGTGACTGTTTCGGGCAACTACACATTTGAGGGTACAGATCTCGTTATGACTGTAGGCGAACAGCAGTTTAACTACACATATGACGCTGACAATGATATGCTCAAATACACAGATCCTAACACAGGCCTTTCAAGCTATTGCGAAAGACAGCAGTAATTGTAATCTAATCCCAATTTCCTAATACTACACTACACAAAACAACCGCTCACCGAAAGGTGGGCGGTTGTTTCTGTTTGATGACATGATTGTTATTCTGTAGGAGCGGATATTATCCGCCCGCAAGTAATCGTCGTACAATGATATGGATAAATCCAATTATATAAATAGAATAGAATTACCGTTACAGTAGGCCAATTACATTGTAACATTTATAAAATATATCTTAATATATAATTTGTGTCATTACTTACTCGCCGTTAATTTACTTTATTTGTCGGAGTTCCGTTCAGAAAATTTTTGATGTTGTCCGAAACTATGCCCATAAGGCGTTCTCTGGTTTCAACGGGCGCCCATGCAATGTGGGGGGTGATTATGCAATTTTTTGCCCCCATAAGAATGCAGTCCTCAACCATAGGCTCAACCTTGAGGGTGTCGATTGCCGCACCGCCGAGGTGACCGCTTTCGAGTGCCTCAAGCAAATCTTCTTCAACCATAACACCGCCTCTTGCCGTGTTTACGAACAATGCACCCTGTTTCATTTTGGCAAAGGCATTTTTGTCAAACATATTTTCCGACTGTGGATTTAGCGGACAATGAACGCTTACAATGTCGCTTGTTTCAAGAAGTTCGTCAAATGAAACATCTTTGATTCCGTCAATATTTTTCGGAGTTCTGCTCGATGCGATTACATTCATATCAAAAGCGCTTGCAATTTTTGCAACAGCCTTTCCGATGTTTCCGAGTCCGACAATGCCGAGTGTTTTGCCTGCAAGTTCATTCAGCGGATATACAAACGGTGAAAAAGTTTTGCTTCTTTTCCACTTGCCGTCCTGAACAAACCGATTATATTCCGCAGTGTGATTGAAATGTTCAAGAATGAGTGCAAATGTGTGCTGTGCAACCGCATTTGTTGAATATGAACCTGCGTTGCAGACGGTTATGCCGTTTTTTGTGCAGTAGTCAAGGTCAATGTTGTTGTAGCCTGTTGCAAAAAGTCCTATATATTTTAGATTTTTTGCAAGTCGCATTGTGTGCGAATCAAGAAGAGTTTTGTTGCACACAACGATATCTGCATCTGCAATTTTCTCCGCAACCTCTTCATATTTCAAAAGACCGAACGACTCAACCTCGCCGAACCGATTAAGCACATCGGCATTTACAATATCGTCAAGAACAGTCTGTGCGTCTGTTAAAACTATTTTCATCTTATCACCTCGTTTTTTACTGACTATAGTATATACCGAAAATTTTTTCCTTGCAATCCAAATCGAAATTTTGTATAATATTCGTGCATAAATTGAAAGGAACGGTATGTTAATGTATAAAAATTATCTTTTTGATTTGGACGGAACTTTGCTTCCCATGGATATGGAAAAATTCGTAAAGCTGTATTTTTCATCGCTCTGCAAGCGTTGCACTCCTGTTATAAAAATCGAACCCGACGCCCTTATAAAGGCGATGTGGGCAGGCACTGACGCTATGACAAAGAACGATAACAGCCGTACAAACCGTGAAGTTTTCTGGGAAACAGCGGGCAAAGTCAGCGGTGCCGACCTTGAAAAGTTTGATGACCTTTTTACCGATTATTACGAAAACGAGTTTATCGTTCCGAAAGATGCTACAAGCTTTACTCCTTATGCAAAGAAAAGCATTGATTTCATAAAGAAAAACGGCGGCAGACTTATTGCCGCAACAAATCCGATTTTTCCGTTTGTTGCAACAAAACGCAGACTTGAATGGGCAGGAGTTTCTCCCGTCGATTTTGAACTTGTTACAACATACGAAAACTTTGGTTGCTGCAAGCCGAATCTGAAATATTTTGAAGAAATCTGCAAAAAGCAGGATATCAAGCCCGAAGACAGCATTATGATCGGCAACGATGTTGACGAGGATTTGTGCAGCGCAAAACTCGGCTTTGATACATACCTTATTACCGACACAATTGTGAACAGAGATAATAAGGATTATTCAGACTACAAAAACGGCAGCTTTGAGGAATTTTACAAAGATTTTCTCAAAGGCGATTAAATATGATTATATTGTGCGGTCAGACGGCATTTTGCTTTGTCTGACCGCTTTTTCTGTGTGCATTTAATTTTACTTTTACAGAATACCTTTTAATGCCTTAAATGAAATAAAAAAATAGTCGAATGTGGTATCATGTGATGTGATACAGGTTATCAGACGGGATTTATTTTGTTTTATATCTTAATTAAGCAGGTGAATGAATTATGTCAGAAGTAATCAGAATTTTTGTTGAAAAAAAGGATGGCTTCAATGTTCTTGCAAAGCAGACGCTTTGGGACATCCGCCACAACCTCGGTATGAAGTCTGTCGAAGATCTTCGTTACATTGTGCGTTACGATCTTGAGGGACTTACTAAGGAAGAATATGACAAGGCGAAAACCATTGTTTTGTCAGAGCCTAACGCCGATGTAATCTATGAAGAAACTCTCCCAGTTGAGGACGGCTGGAAGGTATTCGCAATGGAGTATCTCCCCGGTCAGTACGATCAGCGCGGCGACTCTGCCGAGCAGTGCGTTCAGCTTCTTACTCAGGGTGAGCGTTGCAAGGTTCTTACAGCAAGAGTAATTGCTCTCAAGGGCAATATTACAGATGAAGAGCTTGTAAAGGTTGAGGAGTACCTCATCAACCCTGTTGAAAGCCGTCTTGCATCTCTTGAAAAGCCAAAGACTCTTGATATGGAAATTCCCGTTCCAGAAAATGTTAAGAGGGTCGAGGGCTTCAACGGCTGGAATGACGATGAGATGCAGAAGTATTACGATTCAATGGGCTTTGCAATGACACTTGCAGACCTCAAGTTCTGCCGTGATTACTTCAGAGATACAGAGCACCGTGATCCGTCGGTTACAGAACTTCGTGTAATTGACACATACTGGTCGGACCATTGCCGTCACACAACATTCCTTACAAGACTTGAAGAGATTGAGATTGAAAAGTCTGCTCTCGGCAAGGTTATCGAGGATGCACTCAGCGAGTATTATGCAACCCGTGACGAGGTTTACGGCAAGGATACAAAGAGAATCGTTTCACTTATGGATATGGCTCTCATCGGTATGAAGTCACTCAAGAAAAAGGGACTCATTCCCGACCTTGACGAAAGTGAAGAAATCAATGCCTGCTCAATTCAGGTTCCCGTTACTATAGATGGAAAAACAGAACAGTGGCTCGTTCAGTTCAAGAACGAAACTCACAACCACCCGACAGAAATCGAGCCTTTCGGCGGTGCCGCAACCTGTCTTGGCGGTGCAATCCGTGATCCGCTTTCAGGTCGTTCATATGTATATCAGGCTATGCGTGTTACAGGCTCGGGCGATCCGACAATTCCTTTCAAGGATACAATGCACGGCAAGCTCCCTTCACGCAAAATTACAACAGGTGCCGCTCAGGGTTACAGCTCATACGGTAACCAGATCGGTCTTGCAACAGGTCAGGTAACCGAGCTTTACGATCAGGGCTATGTTGCAAAGAGAATGGAAATCGGTGCTGTTATCGGTGCATCTCCAAAGGAAAATGTTATCCGTGAAACTCCTCTCCCCGATGATGTAATCGTACTTCTCGGCGGAAGAACAGGCCGTGACGGCTGCGGCGGTGCAACAGGTTCTTCAAAGGCTCACGATGAAAACTCAATCGAAACCTGCGGTGCAGAGGTTCAGAAGGGTAATCCTCCGACAGAAAGAAAAATTCAGCGTTTGTTCCGCAACCCCGAAACTGCAAAGCTCATCAAGAGATGTAACGACTTCGGCGCAGGCGGTGTTTGCGTTGCTATCGGTGAACTTGCCGACGGTCTTACGGTTGATCTTGACAAGGTAACAAAGAAATATGACGGCCTTGACGGTACGGAGCTTGCTATATCCGAAAGTCAGGAAAGAATGGCTGTTGTTCTCGATAAAAAAGATGTTGACAAGTTTATTTCACTTGCATCAAAAGAAAACCTTGAGGCTACAGCCGTTGCTGTTGTAACCGAAAGTCCTCGTCTTACAATGAACTGGAGAGGCGACACAATCGTTGACCTCAGCCGTGAGTTCCTCAACACAAACGGTGTTACTCAGGTTGCCAAGGCTTATATCGAGGCTCCAAAGTGGGAGGGCTGCTACCGTAAGGTTGCTCCCGCAAAGCTTAAAGATATGCCTGCTGACGAGGCATTCCTTGAAAATATGTCAAGACTTGAAGTTTGCTCACAGATCGGTCTTGCAGAAAGATTTGACGCATCAATCGGTGCGGCTACGGTAATTATGCCGTTCGGCGGTAAGAATCAGCTCACTCCTCAGGAGGCTATGGCTGCAAAAATTCCGCTTGAGAAGGGCGAAACAGACGATGCAACAGCAATGAGTTACGGCTATATTCCCGGTGTTTCACGCTGGAGTCCGTTCCACGGCTCTGCTTATGCAGTTGTTGAGTCGCTTTCAAAGCTGCTTGCAATCGGCGCAAACCCGATGACAGCAAGACTTACATTCCAGGAATATTTTGAAAGACTTAAAGATGTTCCTTCCCGTTGGGGTAAACCTGCCGCAGCACTCCTCGGTGCTATGCAGGCTCAACTCAAGCTCGGACTTCCGTCAATCGGCGGTAAGGACAGTATGTCGGGTACATTTGAGGATATTGATGTTCCGCCTACACTCGTAAGTTTCGCCGTTGCAATGACAAAGGCCTCAAAGACAATTTCAACAGAATTCAAGAACGCAGGTTCAAAGGTTATCTTTGTTCCCGTTCCCGAAAATAAAGAAACACTTATGCCTGTATGGGATAAGCTTATCGAAATGTACAACGCTGTTTATGCTCTCTGCGAGGACGGCAAGGTGCTTTCTGCATCGGTTGTTAAAGAGGGCGGTACTGCCGCAAGCGTATGTAAGGCTTGCTTCGGTAACGGCTTTGGCTTTAAGTTTGCAAACGAACTCACAAATGACGAGCTTTTCGCTCCGCTTTCGGGTTCGCTTGTTATCGAACTTGCAGACGGTGCAGAGCTTTCAAACGATGTTCTTCACTATGACCTCGGTACTGTTACAAACGATGCAAAGATTACTGTAGACGGCAAGGAAATCGAACTTTCCGCACTCCTCGAAAAGTGGACTGCTCCGCTTGAAAAGGTATTCCCGACAAAGGCTGAAGTGCCTGAAATCGAAGTTGATGTTCCGCTTTACAGCGAGAGAAATACATCTTCACCTGCAATCAAGGTTGCAAAGCCTACTGTATTTATCCCTGTATTCCCGGGTACAAACTGCGAGGTTGATACGGCAAGAGCATTTGAAAAAGCAGGTGCAAATGTTGAAATGCTCATCGTCAAGAACCTTTCTTCAAACGATATCGAGGAAACAATTGACGAAATGGAAAAGCTCATTGCAAAGTCACAGATGATTATGCTTCCGGGCGGTTTCTCAGGCGGTGACGAGCCTGACGGTTCAGGTAAGTTCATTGCAACAACATTCCGCAACCCGAGAATTGCAGAGCAGGTTAACAACCTTCTCAAGAATCGTGACGGTCTTATGCTCGGTATCTGTAACGGATTCCAGGCTCTTATCAAGCTCGGACTTGTTCCTTACGGCGAAATCAGAGAGCTTAAAGCAAATGATCCGACGCTCACATTCAACACAATCGGCAGACATATTTCACATATGGCTTATACAAGAGTTACTTCCGTTAAGTCACCGTGGTTTGCAAATGTCAACGCAGGCGATGTGTTTGCTGTTCCCGTGTCACACGGTGAGGGCAGATTTATGGCTGATGTTGAAACTGTAAAAGAACTTGCAAAGAACGGTCAGATTGCAACACAGTATGTTGACCTTGCCGGCAACCCAAGCAGCGACATTGAGTTCAACCTCAACGGTTCTGTTTGCGCAATTGAGGGTATCACATCACCTGACGGCAGAGTTCTCGGTAAAATGGGACACAGCGAGAGAAAGGGCGAAAACCTTTACAAAAATGTTCCTTTTGCAAAAGACCAGCAGATTTTTGAAAGCGGCGTAAAATACTTCAAGTAATTTATAACCGAATATTTTATATAAAAACTAAGGGCATCCGTTTTTCGGATGTCCTTGTTGTTTGTGCGGTGTCAAATTATATCGGTTATCGGTGACTGTTAAACTTGCATTTCTGCTGTTTTTAACATATAATAATGTAAACGGGTTATTATTTAAAGTAGAGTGAAAGGAGTTATTTATGAAAAAAGTAGATTATCTTGTAACGGCTAAATGTGAAGCTTTGTATGAATACGCAAATTCTGTTATGGCAAAGTATGAAGATTATCTTGATTCGGAATCGGCTTTGGATTGCATAAAAAATATTTATGACGATTTGTGTGATTATAACACTAAAATTTTACTCTGCGACAGTATTGAACGATATGAGTTATTACTAAAAAATATAAAGGAATTTGATTCAATAATTAAACACGTTTCAGATTCTGTAATGTCGGGTGTTTGATTATGAACTATTCGGAAGCTGAATTCAATAAAGCATATGCGAGAATAATTCACAGAATTTGTAAGTCAAAATCACCTGATTTAGCCAAATACATATTGGAATCTTCAATTAAATTTGCTTATGCAAAATCAAGAATTGAGAAATTAAATAAATAACAAAAGCAGAGAATATCTATGTTGATGTTCTCTGCTTTGTTACATTATTTTTTATGTTGAAAATGATAGCATACTGCTGACCGTAATTTTACATTTTCAATTTTCAACTTTCAACTTTCAATTTAGTAAATGCCTTGTACGGTGACTTCGCCTGAATTGATAAGTTTGGTGGTTTTGTCGGGAAGCTCTGCAATAAGCTCGCCGTCAGGGTTTACTCCCACAGCTTTTGCGGTAACGGACTTTCCGTCTTTGGTGAATGTTATATCTCTGCCGACTGTTGCGCAAAGGCTTGTGTATTCCTTTAATGCGACAGGGGAAAGCTTTAAATCGTTTTTGATGAATTCCTCTTCAATGTGGTTAAGCACACAGGCAAAGAATTTGTTCTTGTCAAAATGACCGCCTGTTGCAAGATAAATTGAAGTTGCCTTTTCCTTTATGTCATCGGGGAAATCCTGAGTGTCGGCATTGATTCCGATGCCTGTAATTACATATTCTACGGCGTCAAATTCGGC
>OLPC01002174.1_pt1 | contig 15139 bp, 13 predicted proteins | sample 1672341 | NCBI WGS metagenome assembly OLPC01 (sample SAMEA3136673, study PRJEB25190) | human gut metagenome | reverse complement strand
TTTCTGCAAGGCTGCTTTAGAGCGTATCCCGATTTAGAAAATCGAGAACAGATTGACTGTCCTGCAGCTGCGGTGCAACCATCAGGGTGTATAGGATATTCTTGAATCCCTCGGTTTTATACACGGTTGTAGGTTTTTGCAACGCCTCAATTGCATACCGCTTGTTCTTATCGATAACGCTTAGCAGGGCTTCGTTATATTGTTCCATTGTGAAACTCATTTTTGATTCTCCTGTTCTTTGTCGCCTGAATTGTCGGTTTGTTCCCGCATCACCCTCATCGCTTCCCCGACGCAAGTCTTTTTTGCATCGAGCCTCGCCTTTGGTTGCATTTTCGCACGCTTCCCCTTCTCGGTAGCCTTATCGAATTTTTCAGTAAGAGCCTCGAAGTCAACATCCTCCCAATGCCGTTTCTTCCCTGTTCCCTGCATGAAGACGTCGAAATAGCCGACACGGCTATGCTCGGCATATGCGAGAGGGCAGACCTGTTCTTCTATCATACCGGCCTTGACTGCTTCAGCTGGCAATCGGTAAGAAATCATCTCGGTTTTCTTACGTCGTGCGATGAACCGCGTGCACATCTCGGGATGAACGGCCTCATAGGCCAGAACGCTCGATGGGTTACATCCAAATTTCTGCTCGAATTCCTTTTCACGAGCATTCATGAATTGAAGTCGTGCTTCCTGTGCAGCCTGCTCGGCCGCCATCTGTCGATCTCGCTCGATGATCTGCTCCTCGCTCATCTGCTCGAAGCTCCGGCAGACGGCATCTTCATTGAGACCGAAAAACTCGACCTCGCGGGCAGTACGGCTGGAATGATGCCAAGATTTGTACTCGAGAAATTCCTTAACGAGCTCTGCTTTCGTATTGTTTTCGATATCCGGATTGTAAGCCAGGTCGAAATCGAAACAGTAGTCCTTGACCGCCTGGATAATTGCAGTCTTGGTCCATCTGCTGATCGGCATCTCGCCTTGTTCATACGCCTCGGCTGCACGTACGCTCATTGAGGAGCCTAAGTAGCCTTTTTGTCCATATACCACCTGCGTCATAACCCTAGACCTCCGTTCGCTGATCAGCTGTCGCCGACGGTGCCTTCATCGCGTGTGCAGGGCTTCACGCCGATCTCATCAGACAGCCGAGTCGATGCCTCACGCGAGGAAGCGGTTTTTCGGGACAGATTGATGGCTGTGCGATTGTCATCCTTAAAAGCGTCTTGCGATGCTGCAGATTCGACAGAATGCCTCTTGATATAGTCATCGAGAAGATCGAACTCGAAGCCTGAAAGGTACGCGACGGCGAGTGCTCTGCTTGGAAAGTTTTCGGTCCAGCAGTCGCCAGTCGTATTGTCGATTGCCGTGAACATACCGTCTTCCTCGTCGATAAGGAAAAGACCCTCATCATCTGGACCGGTCATACCGTCACCGAATCTATCCAAGAGTTTGAGTGCGCTGTCTTTATTCATGTCTACAATGTTCGTCTTGCCGTTGCGATAATCGGAGTATGCATCCGCGATTTTTATTTGAGTGAAGCGGTCTTCCAACGCCTGGACATCAATTGGGGAAAGCACTTTTTCCAGAAGATCCGAGTAGAGCAGTGCTTGGAAAAGTTCGTCTTTGGTGTAGCTGAACCTGATGATGTCTTTGATTCTTTCGTTGATGGAAGAAGCGGTGTTTTTCTCATTACCCGAGGTCATTTTATTCTCCTTGTCATTCGCCGACGGTGCCTTCATCGCGTGTGCAGGGCTTCACGCCGATCTCATCAGACAGTCGATTCGATGCCTCACGCGACGACATTGTTTTCTGGGATAGGTTCTTAGTTTTTGCAGGCTGCGGCGGTTCGGGCTCAAGCATACCGAGCGTTTTCTTGCATACTTCCGATGCCGTCATGAGATAGGAGTCGAATGATTCACCGGACAACGCATAGAACGTCTTGGCGACGGCATCGCGTCCGGATGCATCGCAATTCGAATAGACGCGCAGCAAATCAATCGCAGCATCGGTTGAGAGGGCGTCAATCGAATTGAATGTCTCGGCGAGCACCGTATCGGCACCTTCCGCCTCCTCTGCATCCATATCCTTGATTTTATCCATGAACCCCGACACCTGCTCGACCATCCCGTCACGCCACTCGTCATCTTTTACGATACCCGCTTCGATGCGGTTCGCCTTTGCAATGACTTCATTGAAACGGGCGAGCGTTTCCGCATTGAGTTCCGAGACATCGCACCAGCGACCGTCTTCGCAAAGTGTGTAGATAAGGTCATAGATTCGACGGTCATCTGGACCCGTAACGTAGATTGTCGCGATGTGGGGGGAACCGTTCACGACATGGATCTGTCTGGGAACCTCATCGAGGTGCTTTATACCCCAGGCCATACATTCCTCGATGTCTGCGACCGACACATCATATAACGTGAAATGTGGGACATCGCCCATCCCATTGACTTTGGATTCGATATAGATACCGTGGACGGGATCGTAGATGCCGCCGTTCTTGGAGAAGGACTTGGAAAGTTCGATGAAATGCAGGAAGGTTTTTTCTATGAGCGATTCGGCCTTGCACGCCGGTGCAAAAGACAGCAATGCGTTGGCGACGTTTTCCAGGCAATATGGTCCGTTCAGCCGAGCGCGGTCAAGTATCTCGTTTAACATACGAAGCTGTCCCATATTCGCGCCCTGAAGAAAGGCCGCGACAAGGGCTTCATGATTGAAAGACTCCTCCTCATAATGCCCGTCGGAGACGTTCAGCGCGGTCCAATCGTCGGTAAGCTTGTTTTTTTGGATCAATAGGCCGGCGCCGGTGTTTGGAAATAATGGCTGGTCCTCATTGACTTTTTTGATACGGGTGCGGTCAGGTGCCGATTGCGCTTTATTCTCCACATAGGGGATGACTTTGGCGGCGAGCTGGCTGCATTCGTCGCAACTGAGGTTCGGCAGTTTGCCGATATCCACTCCGGCATTCTGCAGATTTCTAAGGAGCTGAGATGCGGCGACCATGGAATCATTCATGGTAATATCGACTTGGCAGCCGCAGGGGAGATATTCATACGTTTTGCCTCCGCCGATCAGCTCATAGTCTATCAATGGGACAAGTTCACCTTCGAGCGAGCGGGAGCCGCTTTCAACTGCAGAGACAAGGGCTTCGGGACTGAACTTCAGGCTGTACCCATCGACATCGGCGCCGCCGAGGTATTCCATATAGATAGTTTCATCGATAGTCGTATAGTCCTCGCCGGTGCATTTGAAATATGATTTCAAGGCGTCGAACAGTTTTTCATGGTAGCCGGTCGGTAGTGAATACTCGCTATTAAATTCGAGCCCATGCGTGCCGGTCTCGGCAAATCTATCGACAATTCCACGTAAAACAGCAGGCGGCCAGTTTCCGACGGCACCGTAAAGCGCACTGTAGAAATCGGCATCCTTGAAATCGAAGTCATATACCACTTGTCGGATAGGGTCACCGGTGTGCTCATCGGATACGTTGAACCTATACGTTTTCAGAAAGGCCATCATCCCATCGTTGATTTCGACTTTGGAGATGTCATCTGGAAGGAGTTCTTTTGGGTCGAGCGAGTGCCTAGTCCAGGCATTCGTGTCACGGGCGGAGTTGCCTTCAACGAGATTGGTGAAATCAGAGATCGACACGCCCTTGCTGACGAACTCGCCGGTGGCTTGATTGAAAAAGACCTGCATGTCGACGCCATCGCCGTCGCGGTGGATAAAGTCGTCTCCGTAACCGTACTCGTTTCTTTCGTAGCGGCTATAGCTGAAGAGCGGTTTATTAAGATCGAGAGTTTTTTCAGTATCCATGTCTGTTCGGCTCCTTTACATGTGAATCGCATGGTCGCCGATCATACTTACGGCGTTTTCACGACTTGCCTGCATCCGCTGCGCCGCATCGCGGTTCACTTCATGTTTGTGTCCCAGGCTGCGGTCGAGCGCCGGTTGCGCCTTATTCTCCGCATATGGGATGACTTTGGCGGCGAGCTGGCTGCATTCGTCGCAGCTGAGGTTCGGCAAGGCGTCAAGATCCACTCCGGCATCCCGCAGCTCCTTGATCGATTGCGCCGCATTTTCAATCGAACTATTCATCTGGACGGCGACATGGCAGCCGCAGGGAAGATATCTATCGGGTCCGAAGCTGTCTGAGAGATAGGGGACCAGCTCGGCCTGAACAGTCTCGGTAGCATGTTCTACAGCCGCGATAACGTCTTGAGGATTGAACTTAAGCGAGATACCGGAGAGATATGAGCCGTAGCTCCTGGCAGCGATCAGGTCGTCTGGCGTCCTGTAATTACTCTCTCCGCATCCGAAATAATCTTTAAGGGACGCCAGCAGCTCCTTATGGTAGTCGAGCGGCAGAGTCCGATCGTTCTCATATTCCGGAATGGGACGGTTTTCGACATTGCACTTTTCCACGAGGGTGCCGTAGACGCTCTGCGGCCACTTTTCGATTGCTCCATAGAATTCACCGGCGGCCTCGATGTCGCCCGTGCGGGTGAAGAGGAAATCCTTAAGTGATTCCGGGTAGTCCGTCTTGTCCCCGAAGACGGCATCGTAGAATTCATTCTGGTAGAAGAAGAGACCGCGCGGCAGGACGTGGATAAAATCCTTCACGGACTCATCTACTTCAAATTTGACGTTAGAGATCGGGAATTTCGGACTGAAATCGCTCGGTTTATACTCGCGGGCTGTGCGGGGCAGCTCGAAATGCTGCTTTGCGCCGTCCGCGAGGTCGATATAGTCGTCGACATATTTGAGTTTGCCGATGAACTCACCGCTCTTCGGGTCGAAATAGATCTGGGCGTTCTGTCCAGTACCGACGTGGAGACGGTTACCCCTTTTGTCATCGGCGCTACCGTTCTGCAGATACCAGCTGAAACTGGCGACGGGTTTATTGAAATCAAACTTAGCCATTGCCCATTCCCCTTTGCTTACGCTCCGATGGCATTTTCATCGCGCATGTTCACAAGGTCTGCGCGGTCGCCCTGCATGTGGGCAGACGCGTCACGAGCCGTTTCCTTCTTGTGCGAGAGACTGTGGCCGGCGCGATCTTCCTGCTCTGTCTTTTCGGGCATATCGAGCTTCTGCACGATCTCCTTGCCGGCTGCCGGATGCCCGACTTCCTGCTCGTAGCGGTCGATGATGAAGTCGGTCGCCTGCGATGCCTGGGAAGCGGCGGCAAAGAAATCGTCACAGAGTTCTTCCTTGGTCGCCTCATATTCGTCCGTGCTGGCCACGCTGTCGAGACGCCCCTTCCAGAACTCGAGGTAGGCGACATGCTCGCCATAACCGGTGGCCTCGGGGTCGGTCTCTGCCTTGACGGCAAGGTCGACGGAGCTGAAGATGCTGCTTAGCTCAGCGACGATCTCCTCGTGTGCATATTCCTTGCTGCGCATGTCACCCGTCATCTGACGGTCAAGTGCGGGCGCTGTAGAATGGCCCATCTCATGGAGCAGTGAGGCGAGAAACGAGGAATTGCTGTTGAACGCCTCGCGGGACGGAACCGAAATCTTGTCATTGACGAAGTTGTAGTAGGCGCCGTCGGTGCTCCCCTCGAACACCTCGCACCTACTCGACGCGATCACGTCGTCGGCAAGGAGCCCGACTTCGATATCGTCATTCGGCGCGAGGTCGGGAACGGGAAGCGGCGGGACGCCCTCGAAAAGTGAGAGGTTGAAGACCTTGAAGTAGCGGTCGCATTCCGGGTGCGGATGGACGCCACTCGGCAGCTGCTCGAATTCATATTTTCCGTTATCGCCTTTACGGTACCGTCCCCAGACGCCGTTCTCTTTGACGGCGCGGACCCTGGTGAACTTCTGCGTGCCACCTTTGTCGGTAAGTGGTGTTCCGTCTTTCTTGACGCGCGGAATGTAGGCGTACATGCCCCAATGCTCGATACCTACACCGAGTTCGTCATTGATGCCCCCTCGTCCGTTCTGCAGGTTCTCTGGGACTTTCCAGCCCATTTCCTTGATCTGCTTCTCGGTAGCCCAACGCGGGTCGGCATAGCCTCGCATCATGCCGTAGACATATGTGTAGAGGAAATTGCGTCCGCTGTATTGGGTACCAGAGACCGGGTTATGCGGTGGGAGAGGGGAGGCCTCTACCCACGGTTTCTTCCACTCGTTACCGCCTTTCTCCATGTCCTCCAGAACGCGCATGGTGATTTCCTCGCGCTGCTTGTTGATGCGGGAGAATTTAGTCATTGTCATTTGTCGTCTCCTTCTAGTCGTTTTGATCCTGAAAATCTATCCATCGAGCGAGCCTTGGCGAGCGAATCATAGGTGCCGTCAGCCACCGCATGGAATGCGGGTCGCGGTACGCATCGCCCATTCGAGTTGCCATCCGTCCTGCAAGTCGAATCGATCTCTCTTGCATCACCCGTCAAGCAACAACTCTCCCTTCTTTTTGGCCTCTTCGGCGAGTTTATCGGCACCCGCTCGCGCGATCTCGCCCTTCACGGTCAACTTTCCATCGTCTCGCCCTGGCGAATCGCTTTTTTCGACTCGCCCCTTCAATTCGAATGCCCTCGATACCGCACCGCGGAAATCGAAAGTCATATTGCGGCCCCTGGCCTCTGCGATGCAGGCATATGTCCAGAACTTATCGCCGATCATGCCGTCTTCGTCGGCAAGCCTGTCAAACCGTTCTGCGAAATCGCTTCTGACGGCAACGACTGGCACGGTCCGCTTCGACAGGATGTCGCAAATCATGAGCTCTCCGGTCTTATCCACCAGCAGGAGGAAGGGGTTGATGTCATCGACCCATTCCCGTCCGATTCCCGAAAGGTCGCTTGCCCATTTCTCACCTGAGATAATCCGGTATCCTTCAGGGATTTCGATTTCATCGAGCAGGGCGCCCGGACCATCGCTGAATCGCGTGATAATCTCCTGATAGGCATAATCGAGGACATCGGCATCGCCGTATGCATCGGCCCAGGGTCCGTTTTTGACCCCATGCTGCCCTTTGACCTTTATCACGGCACTCCTGATAGCGCTCCTGACGCTCATATCGGTATCTTTGTCCATGTTCTCGAGAAGAAATCTGTCTTCCATCTCTTCTGAAACCGAACGTGTCAGAGCTGAGCGAATTCCGTCGGGAAGGGCAGTGCTCCATGGGCTATCGATTGCGGAACGCAGTTGCCCCAGAATGTATCGGTCCTTGATTTCCGCGATGTTGCCTTTGGTAAGCTCGAATAGGACGAATGCCTTGGCTCCATTTTCCCTGTCGACGATGATTTCCCTCAAACACTTGCCTCCTTCCTTGTTTTGTAAGATTCTACCACTCATTCTCATCCGACCATCACGTTTCTCTCCATGTTTTTGCTGAACCGTATTTTGGCAAACGCTTGCTGATTTCGTCAAAGCCGCGACATCTGTCCATCTTTACGACCGGACCCTGTTAGTTCCATGTGAGCGGTCCCCGTCGCTCGCGGGTTTCCTAGCCCACCGAGGTCCGGAAACGCAAGGGCTGCCCTACGGCGCATCGTTTCACTTGTCCCTTGTCGTTTCAGTCCCATCGTGGTCTTGAACGGATACCGGCGACGGGAAATCGCCAGCACATTGAAAACAGAACAGGGTTCGGAAGCGCCGACGGAAGAGCGGATGTTGAGTGCCGAACCTGCAAGAGCACCAAAGAAAACAGCAGGTTGAAAAACAAGGAGGAAAACCAAATGGAAGAAAGAAGAGAAATGAATGAACAGAGAATGATGACGAAAGAGGAGCTTGAAAGCAGAGTTCCGAGATTAAACAGCATCCTCAAAGAAAGGCAAGAAGATTTCGCACTTGAATACACCCAGAAACCGGTCAACAACGGCATGCGGCGTGGATATATGTTCAAAAATGATTCACCGATTTCAATGGCAGTCTACCAAAGAGAAGATTGGGGCTTGATGTCGGACGCGCAACTCGCTGATCTCTTGGTTGATCTTGCCAGACAGTTCGATGTAAAAGAAAAATCAGAAGAAATCGCAAAGACCGTGAACGGCATCTTGACCGATAAGGATGTACTGATCCATGCATATCCAATACTTGTTTCAGAGGAAAATGCCGACAGATTCGAGGATGATGGTATCGTGTTCGACCGATTCCTTGATTTCCTGGTTGTTTATAAACTTGAGCTTGCAGATTCCAATGGAAACACAGGCTCGGTTCTTTTGCATCAGAATCAGCTCGATACTTACAAAATCGATCGCTATTTACTTCAAAAGGCAGCGTTTGAAAATCTCTTTAACCATCTTACATACAGAACTCTCGCCGTTGATGAAATAGGACATAAGATGGTTGTTGTAATTCGAGAAGATGGTGAAATCGGCGGCGCAGCCGGCATGGTTCACCCGGCGGTATACGATAAGCTGATTGAGATATTTGGTACCGATAAGCTTATTTTTCTCCCATCGAGTGTACGGGAGTTTATCGTGATTCCTCAAGAGGGCAGTGACATAGAAATGTTACTTGCGGCAGTTCATGACATCAACCGAAGTTCAGTTATAGAACAGGAGAGGTTGACAGATAACATCTATCTGATGCAACAAGAGAGTGGAATTCATTCACATAGTCTAGAAGTAATCCGCCCATAAAAGGGCGGATCCCCTACGGGGGGATCGACTCTCATTGCCATTCAAACTGCAAGCCGTGTCGACCGTTCATAATTGAAGCGGGTTGCATTTTATGCTATAATCATACCATTATACAGAAAGGAGACACCATGGCGATGGCTGAATATACATTGATGAACAAGAATCATCCCGTCGTTTCCTTTAGATACGATCGGGACATCCATGCAGTCGTGAAGGTTCTCGATGTTCATGATTTGAAATATGCTCCGATCGCCCTAGCCGATCAGAAAGGCGTTGTAAGTAGACGTGCGCTGAATGATTGGTGGCGGCGACGAGCAATCCCGGCATCGAGGAATCAGATTCAACAGCTTCTCGATTCACTTGATATCGACAGCACCTTGGAATTGGCGGAGGAGAACTTCGGGCTTTCCCTGTCAGATCGCTACTGGATTAACGACAACAGAAATCCGTTGAGATGGAAAGACATCAACTTCTTCGATAACGACTTTTCCGATGATCTTGGCATGCTCACCTTGGGACAGGAATCATCCGGCAACCCGAACCTGATTTCTCCGAATTCCACACTCGGCGGCGATCTGAACAAGAAGTGGAAGATTGTGGATGGAAAGCGGATTCTCGTCAAAGGTGGAACCGGTTCGACGCAACAGGAAGTTCTGAACGAGATTGTCGCGACAGCGCTGTATTCCCGACTGTTGGATAAAGGGGACTTCGTTCCGTACTTCCTGTTCGAGGAGAACGGACGTATCTATTCCGCTTGCGAGAATATGCTTGGACCGGATGAGGAGTTGGTGACGGCATATGACGTGATCTCAGCCGGCAAGAAGTCAAATTCGATGAGTGACTTCGATTTCCTTGTCGAATCCTACAAGGGGCTCGGTCTTGAAAATGTGGAAGAGAGCCTGTCGAAGATGTTTACCTGTGATTATATCTTGGCAAATCAGGATCGCCACTGGCGTAACTTCGGGGTAATCCGAAATGTTGAAACACTTGAATTTACAAGGCTTGCGCCGATTTTCGATAACGGGACGAGTCTGTGGTGCCGCGCGTACAATATCGCTGCAGAGGATAGCTATATAGCGAAGCCGTTCGGACCTAAGGGAATGAGTCCAGACCGACAACTCTCCCTCTTCAAGGAATATGGTTGGTTTGACGGTACCAGACTGGAAGGTTTCGCACAGGAGGCAAGGGACATCCTTTCCAAAGGCAACGAAGGTATTCAAGCTCGTTTAGACATCATCGAGGAACGCATCGCACGGAACATCGGCAAAGTTCAAGTGCATGTGCGCGATGTTTCAGCCTCACGAAGCGTCAACCTTGAACAAAAACGGGATAGAATCTTGCAGCTTCCGAAGCAGCAAGACGACATTAGCATAACGGAAGAAACGCGCTAGTTTCAGCAGAGGGAAGCCACCGATCGGCTTCCCTCTTTTCATGCCATGCTTCTTTTCGTATCGAAAAACATCGAAATGCTTCGTACATCGATGTCCGTATATCAATTGTATCCTCATAATGCTATAGTACTATTACACAAAGCATTACAGGAGGAAATGATTATGGGAAGGATGTGGCGCGGTGGGTATCGCCGCTTCCATCCGATAGGAGATCGGATGGGAAATGAAATGGTTGATGCGTTCGATGTGGGGCAGCCGATATGCGACCTTGATATGGAATACGGGGTATATAAGGTCCCTGCTAAAGAAGTCATACCGTACAGGATCTATCCGGTGCTGTCGCCGGCCTGGAAGGCTGACGGCTATGACGAGCTGGGGATCATCTACGATCGCTATCTCGATCTGCTTGTCACCTACGTCGTCGAGGGTGAATCCGAAACGGACGGCTACGCGGCCGCAATCGTGACGTATGACAATCTCGATACATTCGGCTTGCCGAGAGGGAAGCTGTTCGAATATGCATCCCGCAACCTCAAATCGGATATACGGATCGGCTTCACCGGCACAACGGGGTAGCTCGCTATGTTGGAGATCGGTAGGCTGAGCGGGGGAGTTGGAGGGGCTTCGTCGCTGCTCTTGTCATCGGTATGGGAGAGTGCCGTCAAATTATTCGGCACGGAGAAGATCATATTCTTCGCATTGAGTAACTGCGAGCTCATGGCGGTAGTTGCGGAAGAGCGGATAATTCATGCCTTGAAATCCGGCCTCTTCGATGCGGCAAGGGAATCAGTCCCAGTTGAAGAGTATTTTCCGAAAAGCATTTACGGGCTCGTGCCGGAAAAATCGGGCTATAGTCTGCATCGGTTTTGAAAGGCGCGATATACTTTGGATACTCGAACATACGGTTGTCTTTCGGATGCTATAGTGCTATAATACTAGCATATTGCATTAACGGAAGGAGGATACGTATGGAGGAAAATAGCTTTCAGGTCGCTTTGCGCTCGGCCCTGTCTGAGCTGAAGGACGGGTCGATGGTCGAGTTGAGCGAGCGTGACCCCGGCTTCCGACAAAGTGAGATGGAAGAGCATCTTGCGGAGCAGGATTGGCTCAAGATCTCTCATGAGATTCCGCAGGAGCTTCGGGATGTGACGGATCGCTTTATCCGCGCTGTCCGCGTCCATGCCTGCGACCAGGTCGATACGGCCTATCTTGCCGGTATGCGTGACATGATGAAGATCGCGGCGGCATTCGGGCTCTATGAGATCGATCCCGACGATGTCTTGCCGGCGCGACAGAGGAAGTAGACAAACTGTCTATACTATGCTATAGTAGTATTGTTTTCGAAGATTCCTTCGGGAATCACCTTGTTGGCCGGTATTCCTATCTACCGGCATCAGCCTATTTTTATACAGGAAAAGAAGAAGATTGCGGTCTCTCTCCGCAGCCTTCTTCTTTTTTATTCGCAAGCGCTTGCGAATTTTAACGGGTGGATTCATCTTTCATTTGCGATGAAAGATGAGGCTTTTTCATTTCTTGAATAGAGCGCATGTATTCTTTTCTTTGTTCAACCTATGGATTAGTGGCAGAGGAGACCTGCTTGTTTCCGCGGTTGCAAATACAAAGATGGTTTTGTATAATAGTATCAGAGGCGAGCTTAGAGTAGTATTCGGGGAACTGGATCCCGGCCAAACGCTCTAGGTCTCGCCCTTTTTCTTTGTCTTAATATTCACGTTTGAAAACGGCTTATAGTAAAAAAGAGGGGCAGATGAAACTCCATCTGCCCCTCTTTCAGTTCCTTCAGTCGATATCCGCTACGACCGTGCGCTCATGACGCCGTCGTAGCCGCTCCAAGGCCAATCGACGTAAACCGTCGTGTTGCCCTTGATGGTCGCTGAAAGGATCGGGGATCCGCTGGCGCCCGCGGTAGCGTATACACCGGGCGTGCTGGACACGCAGCGCGTCTTTCCGGCATCCTCGCACCAAGCGGACCACGGACCGGCAAACGTCAGCTTCGTCCCATACTTAACGATTTCGTCCTGTGGGTACAGGGTTGCCAGATCAAGCGCGGTGCCAAGGTCGGCGTCCGTCGACCAGTTATACGAGGTGTCCAGCACGCTACTGCGGGTGGTCGTATCGTATTTCACCGAGCAAGGGTTGTAACCGTACAGCTTCAACGAACTATCGAGTGCCTGCGGCTCATACGGTTGCGTGTACTCCGGGTCCGTGTACCAGCAGACCAGGTCGAGGCAGTTGTCTTTCTGGCCGGCGGCAGTGGCATCGGGATTCACCTGATAGGTCGTTCCCATCTCGTACTCTTCCTCGAAACACGGATCGGTTTCACCGTCGACATAATAGAACACCTTGATACCGACTCGGACTGGAGGCGCAGGCGGTACGGGTAGAGCTTCCAGACCCTTCGAACTGTCGCCCTGATACGCATCGGCGATCATCTTGTGCCCATCGAACCCCGACGTGTCATCGAGGTTGAGCGCGAGCATCGCCTGTGCCGTGAGATAGCCACCCGAATGGGAGTTTTCCGGGATAAACGAATTGTCCTCGGCGAACTCTCGTGCCAGCTTGGCACAGCGCGGCTTCGGGATGGCGAATACCTGGATACACTTGATGGCTCCCTTGCTGCCGGATGCATCATCCGAACCGCACAGCTCCGCATCATCCTGAGAACCGCCGTTGGAATGGAAACGCTCCGTCCAGCCCTGCCCATAGATGAAGGCGCGATAGGCGATATCGTATTCCTTGGCGATATCTCCCTCAAGCCAGATCTTGATGCCGGTAATGCGGTTGCTGACACCGCCCTTGCCAAGCTCCTCGCCGTCGCGGCAGACATCGGACCAAGAGAAATCGCCTGAATTTTCGATGCCCATGCATCCGGCGTAGCAGATTGCTCCAAAGTCGGCGTTGTTCTCGATGAAACCGCTACCGTACTTGATCCTAAGTTTGAAGGACTCAACGAAGAAATTAGTGTCGCGAACGGGGTATCCCGCGCCAGCATAGGCGTCACGCCAGATCTGATCGCCGCAATTTGCAAGATGGCACCAGCTGCTTAACGTAAAGGCTTCGGGATACTTGTTTTCGGCAAACGGGCTTTCCCGCTCATCTTGCATCCAGTACCAGCGGTACAGGTATTTCACTGAACCGGTCTTGGCGTAATCATAGGGCGTGCACGTCTTTGACGGGTCGATGACAGAGATCGTCTTGCCGGGCTCGACACGCTCGGCATCGAGCGAGATCGTGCCCTTGAAGAACACTTCCTCGATACGCCACTTATGCGCCTCATTCGACCATTCGGAACCGTTAATACCGTCTGAATGCAGGCGAACTGCCGTGTCGTCTCCCAACTTTCCATCGGCACGGTCGAGCGCAAAGCCGGACGCATCGCTGATGATGTTATATCGACCGTTCTTGTCAACACTCTTGGTGACCCAGAACCGGCAGGCGTTTGAGTTGTCATCTTGATAGAGGTACAAGCTTTGAGTGGTTGACGGGGTTCTTCGTTCCCTAGCGGCGGCTGCGAGCTCGGTGCGACCGCCATATGCATTCAGTACGAGCTTGAATCCCTTGACATGCGCGGGATAGATATAGAACGTGATTCCGCCGCGTTCGTCCATTGCTCCGAGGCCCATGATGAAGTTTCTCATTGTGAACTGTGCGCCGGTACCGTCTGATCCGTAAAGATGGACTCCAGTCATCGATACCTGTCCGGCATTGACGACATCCAGACATTGATATCCACTCTTGACGGCATCCGGAACGATCGCGACGATCTTGCCGAACAGGGACATGTCCTGGTCGAGGGTAATTTTATCGATTTTTGCGTGGATATCACTGCCCATGAAGGTATCAGGGGAACTTGTAAATCCACTAAGAAAAACTCTGTCAGGTGTAGTCCAGTTATTGACGCCTCCGCACATGACGTTATAAACATAAACTCCAAGGCCGAAATAGGCGTCTTGAAGACCATTGTTCCGCTTATAGAGGTATGTCGGAGAGTCGTATCCCAAATCGGCCCAACCAGTAATGCTCCACCAACTTCGATTTCCGCCGCCGAGGTTTTCGTTTGAGAAAGCGAAGTATTTATTATCTTCCCAGTCAGTTTTTTGGCAACTGCCGGCGATTCCAAGATTGCTCACCCAAAAATGGAGATAGTTATCTTTATATTTGGAAAACCAGATTCGATGACCGGTTGAAGTGTTTACATCGCCGCATTTTGCCTGGACGTGAACCTTAAAAATATCATAGAGCTCATCCGTGAAAATCGATTCGACGTATACCCTGAAGGAGAGGCAAAGCCATTGGCTTGCATCCCAACTATATCCGACCTGCCACCACCAGGTTTTAGATGTAACACCGATATAGTTCCCACCATGATGGACAACAGATCCATTTCCTGAACCGAACCAACCTCTTTCGTCCGGAGGATTTCCGCCCGGACAGGTTGCTCCGAACGCTAACTTGGGCATCATGAGCAATGCCAACGCCGCTGCGCCGGCTTCGAGTACACGGCGGCGGGAGAGTGCCTTATCATCACTTTCAGCAGAATTATCCTGTGGGATGAGTTCCGCATTGACATGGGTGATCTCGTTACTTTTTTCCATTGGATCGTTCAGCTCCCTATTCGGCATAACCGGTTTCTTCGTAGTTATCTTGAACGCACAATTTTAATGTGTAGAGGGCAAGGCAGATGGTATCGCAGAGCTGGATTACAACTGGCTCAGTGCTCATATGGGAAGCCGGAAGTAAAAAATAGATAGTTGCGACGATACCAGCCGCAAGTGCAACCTTATAGTTATTTTTGCAAAACGCAATGGCTGCGAGGGCGAGAATGATTACTGGAATTGCCGGTTGCAGGACAGACCAGACAGAATGCGAAAGTGCAATGTACCTGATAGAGGTTACCAAATTGCCTATAGCGTCCGGCACGGGCGCCACGCTCGCCATGACCGCTGCAAACCCAAAAGCGTCCGCTGAGATAGGGATGTCTTTCACCCCGTTTTTAATCTTATCTAGCATGAAATTCCCTAACCTACTTGAACATTTATAGTTATCGAAAATTATAGCGCGGCAGACTGTAAAAAGTTATCGGTATGTCCGGGATTATGGTGGGAAAAGGAGAGCAGCCGGGGTGCAAATCTGCACCCCGGCTGCTTCATGT
>OLPC01002162.1_pt1 | contig 15220 bp, 12 predicted proteins | sample 1672341 | NCBI WGS metagenome assembly OLPC01 (sample SAMEA3136673, study PRJEB25190) | human gut metagenome | reverse complement strand
AGGGCGATTCCGCAGGTGGCAGCGCCAAGCAGGCGCGCGATCGCAAGACGCAGGCGATTCTGCCGCTGCGCGGTAAGATTTTGAACGTCGAGCGCGCGGGCCTTCACCGTTCGCTTTCAAGCGAGACGATTAGCTCGCTCATCACGGCAATCGGCACGAACATTGGGGAAGATTTCGATGCCGATCAGGCGCGCTACCACCGCATCATCATCATGACCGATGCCGATGTCGACGGCGCACACATCCGTATCCTGCTGCTCACGTTCTTCTATCGTTATATGCCTGAGCTCATCAACCGCGGCTACGTCTACATCGCCTGCCCGCCGATTTTCGGCGTGAAGAAGAAAAACTCGCGTTCTACGAAGATCGAGCGCTACATCTACGATGAGAACGCGCTTTCGGAGACGCTCGCCGAAATGGGTGGTTCGGAAAAGTTCGACGTCCAGCGCTACAAGGGCTTGGGCGAGATGGACCCCGAGCAGCTGTGGGAAACCACGATGGAGCCCGCAACGCGCACGCTTCTGCAGGTCAACATTGACGACGCTGCGGAGGCCGAGCGCACGGTAAGCGAGCTTATGGGCGATCAGGTGGAACCGCGCAAGGAGTTCATCCAGAAGCATGCCCGCGACGTTCGTTTCCTCGATATCTAGGGCATCGTGCCTTATGGTGATTGAGCCTGAAATCTCGAAAGGATTCTAATGGCAGAAAATAACGACATGACCCCGCCGGACGGAGAGCAGCCCGAGCGCGACGATGCGTTCAATGAGATGCTTTCCCGTGCCGAGCAGGATGCTGAGACCGAGGAAGGGGAAGAGGAATCGCAGGAAGATTCCGCCACTCCCGCCGTCGGCTCTGCAGTATCTGAAGAGCAGCTCGCGCAGTCGATGCTCGTCGATATGCCGACCGCCCACGGAGAGATTATCGAAGGAGCGAATGGCGGCGAGGGTACGACTGTTCGCAGTGCCTACCTGGGCAAAGAGATGCAGGCATCGTTCCTGGAATACTCCATGAGCGTTATTGTCTCGCGAGCGCTTCCCGATGTGCGCGACGGTTTGAAGCCAGTTCATCGCCGCATCCTTTACGCGATGAACGAGTCCGGCTACACCCCGAACCGCCCGCACATGAAGTCCGCACGTACCGTCGGCGACGTCATCGGCAAGTACCATCCGCATGGTGACTTCGCAGTGTACGACACGATGGTGCGTCTTGCTCAGCCCTTCTCGATGCGCGTGCCCTTGGTTGACGGCCATGGCAACTTCGGTTCGATCGACGGTGACTCCGCAGCAGCAATGCGCTACACCGAGGCGCGCCTCGACAAGGCCGCTATGGAGCTTCTGCGCGACCTCGACAAGGAGACGGTTGATTTCCAGCCGAACTACGACGAGAGCCTCGAGGAGCCGAAGGTTCTTCCCGCACGCTTCCCGAATCTGCTGGTCAACGGCTCAAACGGCATCGCTGTCGGTATGGCGACGAACATCCCGCCGCATAACCTCGGCGAGACGATCGACGCGACCTGCATGATGCTCGACAACCCCGATATCACGACTGAAGAGCTCATGACCGCGCTTCCTGGACCCGATTTCCCCACCGGCGGCATCATCATGGGGAAGAAGGGCATTCTCGATGCGTATGAAACGGGCCGCGGCTCGCTTACCGTTCGCGCGAAGTGCACGATCGAGGACCGCAAGAACGGTAAATCGTCGATTGTGGTCAGCGAGATTCCCTACCAGGTGAACCGCAAGCGCCTGCTCGAGAAGCTCGGCGAGCTCGTGCGCGACAAGAAGCTGCCCGAGATTTCCAACATTCACGACGCTGCGGACCGTCATGGCATTGACATCGTAATTGACTTGAAGCAGAATGCGCTGCCCCAGGTCGTGCTGAACAAGCTGTACAAGCACACGCAGCTGCAGGTGGGTTTCGGCGTAATTATGCTGGCGCTCGTCGACGGTGTGCCCCGCGTGCTTTCCTTGAAGGAGATGCTCTTCTACTACATTGAGCATCAAAAGGAAGTTATCGAGCGCAGGACGCGCTTCGAATTGAAGAAGGCCGAGGAGCGCGCTCACATCCTCGATGGCTACATCATCGCGCTCGACAACATCGACGAGGTCATTCACATCATTCGCTCGTCCCAGACCGATAAAGAGGCGGGAGCGCGCCTGACCGAACGTTTCGGGCTATCCAAGAAGCAGACCGACGCCATCTTGGAGATGCGCCTGCGTCGCCTGACCGGCTTGGAGCGCGAGAAGATTGAGCAGGAGTTGGCTGACCTTCGCGAGAAGATTGCGTATTACAAGCGCGTGCTCGAGGACGAGGACCTGCTCAAGCAAATCATCAAAGACGAGCTGCAGGAAATCAAAAAGAAGTTCGGCACCCCGCGCAAGACGCAGCTTTCAGGCGACGCGAAGGATATCGACGTTGAGGACCTGATTGCCGAGGAAAACGTGGTCGTCACCATGACGAAGGCGGGCTACGTGAAGCGCCTTCCCGTGACCACCTATCGCCAGCAGAAGCGCGGCGGCAAGGGTATGCAGGGCGTGAGTTTGAAGGACAACGACTACGTCGAGCACCTGTTCGTCGCTTCGACGCATTCCTATATGCTGTTCTTCTCGACTGCGGGCAAGGTATATCGCCTGAAGGTGTATGAGCTTCCCGAGGCATCGCGCCACGCTCGCGGCACCGCAATCGTGAACCTGCTGCCTCTGCAAAAGGGCGAGACAATTTCCGCCGTCATTGCGACGAAGGACTTCCCAGAGGACGAATATCTCATGTTCGCCACTGAGCATGGCATGGTGAAGAAGACCTCGATGGACCTCTACGACCGCACACGCCGTGACGGACTCATCGCCATCAACCTGAAAGAGGGCGACCAGCTGATCAGCGTTCGCCGGGTGGCAGTCGGTGAGAAGGTCATCATGGTCTCGAGCGCCGGCAAGGCCATCATGTGGAGCGAGGGCGAAGTGCGCGCCATGGGACGCGACACCATGGGCGTGAAGGGCATGACGGTGCCTGCTGACGCGCATGTGCTCGGTATGGAGATTGCCAAGCCAGGAAGCGACCTGTTCGTGATCACCGAGAAGGGCTACGGCAAGCGCACCTCGATTGATGAGTATCCAGAGCACCATCGCGGCGGTCAGGGCGTGTTCACTATCACAATGACTGACAAGAAGGGTTTGCTGTCGGTGATGAAGATCGTGAAACCCAACGACGAGATTATGATTATCTCCGAGGAGGGCGTCGTCGTGCGCACTCCGGTAAGCGGAATTCCCGAGCTCGGACGCTCGACGCAAGGCGTTCGCGTGATGAATGTCGCGGACAAGGATCGCGTGACGGCTGTCGCCATCTCGAGCACTGGCAAGAAGAAGCGCGATCAGAAGGTCGAGGGAGATGACGTCGACGACATCGACGAGATTGAGCTGGCCGATGAAGGGGAACTTGGAGAAGACGACCTCGATTAGGCGCAGGCGCGGCGCTCAAGCGGTATCAGTTATTAACGAGGGGGCTTACGGCTGGCAGGCTGTAAGCCCCCTCGCTCGTTTGGTGGACACGACAAGGATCGATAGCGATCCTTTGGAGGGACTCCCCTTCAGCGTTTAGGCTTGGAAGTCTTCAGGGGAGATATTCTCAAGGAAGCTATGGAATTCCTCTATCTCGCTTTCGGATGCGTCTTCCCTGATGATGTAAGGGTAGCTTCCCTTATCGAGGGTCTTCTCGTCGATGTAGATGGGTGCATCTTCGCGTATGGCCAGCGCGATAGCGTCGCTTGGCCGGGCGTCGAGCTCGATCGTTCGGTCGCCTTGCTTTAAATAGAGCTTCGCGAAGAAGGTCGTCCCCTTCACATCGTTTATGACGGCGTGATCGATTCGCGCGTCGAGGTTGGTGAGGGCATCGAGCATGAGGTCGTGGGTAAGGGGCCTCGGGGTCCTCATGTGCTCGACAGCCATGCCGAGCTGCATGGCTTCAGCGGGCCCGACCCATACCGGCACGATGCGCGATTTCGTTCGTTGATGCTCTTCAATTGGCTCCATGACCAGGGCTGCTGGTTGCATTGAGTTCAAAACGATGAGTGTGAGAACTTTCAAAGGAATCATGCCGCCTCCTCAATCAAAAATTTTTTTCAAATTCTAGCAGATTATGGGTTGACGATACCTGGTCGTCGGGTTACTATAACCTGAATTTGACAGTTGCTGAGGCCCGTTTACCCCTTCTGACCTGGGGAAACGGGCCTCTTTTGCGTGAGTGTTTTGTGTGGCGGAACGCTACGCCGGCTTTGCCTTGGAAAACATCGCCTTGATATCCTTGGTCTGCGCGAACCTGCGGGACCCGTCGAATCCCGCCATCCTGCACAGGTTGTCGGAGACCTCGCTCCTGTGGTCGAAGACCCACCAGTTGTCGGCGATGTTGGTGCAGCACATAGCTGCGACCTCGTCGGCGATCTCGCGGGCGGAGAGCTTGCCGCCGCACTTGGCCTGGATGATTCTCAGGATGCACAGCGCGACGTAGCAGGTAAGGAAGTGCGCCTCGATGTGCTCTTCCCTCGACACGTACACCGGCCGAGTCTCGAGATCCGACTTCGTGACCTTGAAGGACTCCTCGATCTTCCAAAGGCCCCTGTAGGCCTCGATGATGTCGCTGTCGGACATCTTCGTCTCGCTGGTGACGATGCAGTAGTAGCCGTCGCAGGCCTCCTCGGCCGCCAGGCGCTCCTCGTCGAACTCAAGGGCGGTCGCGGCCTCCAGCAGCTCGCCGGTCTCGGCGTCGACCTCCACGCCCTTGACGTACTTGGCGGCGCCGAAGTGCGTGCTGGCCGTGTAGGCGCCGGGGTTGGTGACGAGCCTCCTGGCCTTGTCGATCGCCGCCTGGCGTTCCTTGCGGGCCCTCTTCTGGTACTTCTCGGACCAGAAGGCGACGTACTTGACCTCGACCTCTTCCTTGCGCCCGCTGCCGTCATCGTCCTTGACGGTCACGGTCTTGTAGCCCTGCTTGCTCTTCACCTTGTAGGTGACGCGGCCCTCGTCGTCGCGCGTGCATGCGTAGCCGGCCTCCGAGAGCACCCACTTCTTGAGCTTGGCGTCGGACTTGCTGCCGCGGATCGACTGCGAGTACACGAAGCCGTCGCCGCGCGCGGCGAGCGCCAGGATGTTGACAGAGCAGTTGTTGCCCTTGTCGCCGACCACGATCACCCTCTGGTACCCGTAGTCGCGCTTCATGTCGGCAAGCACGTCGAGCATCGTGCAGGCGTCGGGGGTGTTGCCGGGGAAGAGGCGGTAGGTTATCGGGATGCCGGCTGGGTCCTGCAGAAGTCCCATCTGCGCAATGGGGCTCTTCCTGTGCTCCTTGGACATCCCTTTTTGCCTGAGTCCGCCGGGTTCGTCGGGGTCGTCGACCTCGAAGTAGTAGTTGGTGACGTCGTAGAACACGCAGGTGGTGTCGCGGACGCCCATCGCGTCTACGGCGCGGTTGATCGCCGAGACAACGCGGCGCGCGCAGGCGCAGATGGAGTCGAGCGCGCGGTAGGTGTCCTCGAGTTCGAAGTCGCACCTGAAGAAATGGCGCCCCTTGTTCTCCCAGGCGTGCTTCTTGGAACCAGGGTCGAGGATGCGCTCCGCGACAAGCAGCCTCATGACGGCGTTGGTATCGTAGTCGGCCTTGGAGTCCTTAGTCGCGTTGCGGATGGCCTTCTCGATCCCCAGCATGTTGTAGATGGCCAGAAGCACCGCCGAGCCGTAGTTCTTTCGGTAGTCCTCGCCGGCCCTCATCTTCTGCAAGGGGTGAATCTCTATGTTCACGGCCTGTGCGGCGGCCTCGGCCTCGGCGTTGGCGGCGTCGCAGATGGCCTGGAAGTGGGCGATCGGGTCGTCGTAGACCTCCTGCAGCTTGTCGAGGTAGCCCAGCGACTCCACCGTCCTCATCTTCTTTTTGCCGTCCTGGCGATAGGCCACCGCCAGCGACAGGTAGATCCTGCCGTCCTTGCGCTTCGACTTGTGGATGTACACGGGTGCCTCCCGGGGTTTTTCTACAGATACCACATTATACCATCCAACCATATCCAACCACGCGAAAAACTCATAAAACTTGACAAAGAAATAGCCACATGACCTGCGGCTTTAGTGGGAGATCGGGGTGCTCAAACTGTCAAATTATGGCGATACGTACTTCATCGGTGCGACCATCTACCCCGACAAGTTCGCCGACGTCGATCTGGATGCGAAGTATTCCGAAATCTACACCACGCTTCTCGGCGTCGACTTCTACCAAACCATGAAGAATGCGGGCATGGGCTTTACGACGCTTTCTTTCAGCTAGAATAGCCGCTTATGGAAGAGGACAAAATTACAACCGCGAGCTTGCCCGGCGAGGGGAAAGCACCCCGCGACGCGTATGCGGGCTATATCAGGCGCAAGCGACTCGTGCTCGTCGTCCTCTTCGTCGCGGTTGTCGGCATCGCCGTGTTCTCGATGACTATGGGCTCGCTTCAGATTGCTCCTGCCGATGTGGTGCGCGCGGCCTTCGGACAGGGCGATGTGCGTACCGTCGCCGCAGTTCAGAACATTCGTCTCCCCCGCGTCTTGACGGCCGTTGTCGCCGGGGTGGCCCTCGCGCTTGCGGGGTGCGCCTACCAAAGCGTCCTGCGCAACCCCCTCGCTTCGGCGAGCACGCTCGGTATCTCTCAGGGGGCCGCGTTTGGCGCCTCGCTTGCCATCATCGTCTTCGCAGGTGGTGCGGGCGCGTCCGCCGCCTACGAGGGCATCTCGACCGCCGACCCCGTAACGACGGCGCTCTTCGCGTTTGCGGGCGCGATGCTCTCGACGGTGGTGATTTTGCTTTTGTCGCGCGTGCGCGAGATGACTCCCGAGAGCATCGTGCTGCTCGGCGTTGCCTTGTCGGCGCTGTTCACCGCAGGTACCACTATCGTGCAATACTTTGCAGAAGACTCCCAGGTCGCTGCCGTGGTCTTTTGGACATTCGGCGATCTGGGCCGCGTGAGCAGAAGCCAGCTCGCCGTGATGGCGCTCGTCACGGTGGTAAGCGCCGTGTTCTTCTTCGCGAACCGCTGGGTTATGAACGCAATCGAGTCCGGAGAGGGCCTCGCTCATAGCTTGGGAATCTCTGTGAACGGCGTGCGTCTCGCAAACATGCTGGTCGCGAGTGCGGCGGCGTCGACGGTGATCGCCTTTTGCGGAATCGTCAACTTCGTCGGGCTGGTCGCGCCGCACGTGATGCGCCGTGCGCTTGGCGCCGACTACCGCTTTCTCCTTCCCGCCTCGGCGCTCGCTGGCGCGGGAATGTTGCTGGTGTCCGACATCCTCTGCCACGTCGTTGTGTCGCCGCTGATCTTGCCGATTTCGGCGATCACGTCGTTCGTCGGCGCGCCTATTTTCATCTACCTGCTGTTTCGGGGGGTGAGCCGCTGATGCTTGCAGCCTGTGGGCTCGGCTTTTCCTACCGAGCGGGAACTCCCGTTTTGCGGGACGTATCGATCGAGCTTGCTCCGGGATCGTTCACGGCGATTCTCGGGGTGAACGGATGCGGCAAGTCGACGCTTTTGTCATGCCTGATGGGACTGCGCAAACCCGATGCGGGGCAGGTGCTCCTCGACGGCGTGCCCATGGGCGAGGTCAAGCGGCGCGCGCGGGCGCAAAAGGTCGCGCTCGTCGCCCAGCACAGCCACGCGAACCGCCTGACGGTCTACGATTCGGTGCTTGTCGGGCGCCACCCCCTCATGCAGGGCGCGCCGACGGAGGCCGACCACGTTGTTGTCCGCGAGACGCTCGAGCGGCTGGGGCTTTCCGCTTACTCGCTGCGCTATGCCGACGAGCTTTCGGGCGGAGAGTACCAGAAGATGGTTCTCGCGCGGGCATTCGTGCAACAGGCCGAGACGCTTCTACTCGATGAGCCGACCAACAACCTCGACCCTGCCAACCAGCAGGAGGTCATGCGGGAGGTCCGCCGCGAGGTCGACGAGCGCGGCATTGCCGCCTGCGCGGTCATGCACGACATCAACCTGGCGATTCGCTATTGCGACCGCTTCCTCTTTCTGAAAGACGGCGCGGTCGATGCCGTAGGCGGGCGGGAATGCGTCACGCCCGAGCGCATCAAGCGGATCTACGGCATGGACGCAGACATTATCGAGCACGGCGGGAGACCGGTGGTCATTCCGCGATGAAGGGATTGTTATGGACAAGGTAGCAGCGTACTTCAACGAGCGCGCGGGCAAGTGGGATGAAAGCGGCTGTTCGGGAGAAAGCCGCGTGCAAGGGGCGGTGCTCTCGCTCGTCGATCTGAAGCCGGGCGACTCGGTGCTCGATTTGGGGTGCGGCACGGGTGTGATGATCCCCTTCTACCTTGCGGCCCAAGCGGGAAAGGTCGTGGCGGTCGACGTGTCGGAGAAGATGGTCGAGCGCGCGAGGGAAAAGTTCGGCAACGAACCTTCCGTGGAGCTTCGTGCCTCTGACGCGCTTTCGCTCGATGAAAGCGAGCGCTTCGACGCCGTGGTCATCTACAACGCCTACCCTCACTTCTTCGAGAAGGCCGCATTGGTTGAGAAAGTGTATCGCCTGGTCAAGACAGGAGGGCGTTTCGTCATCGCCCATGGATCAGGCAGGGACGTCATCAATCGCCACCACGAGGCAGTTGCCGCGGGGGTGAGCTGCGGCCTGCGCGCAGCGAGCGAGGAGAGCGTACTTTGGGCAAACAAGTTCAAGATCGAGGCGCTGGTGGACACGCCGGGCTTCTACGCGTTCTCCGGCGTTCGAAGATAGCGCTCTTCTGCGCCTGGCTCTTAAGGGCGGCAGGAGGTGTGCGCACGCGAATCGCGCTGCAGCGCCTGCAATTCGCAGAAATTCACAAAGTCTTCGCTTACGAAGCGCTTTCGATTTGTGCTTAACTTGAGGTAGTCAAAAGGCGCAGTGAGACGCTGCATACGATGTGCAGAGGTGGTCGCAACGAGCATGTTGCGGCCATTTTTTTATGTCGACGTTGTCTTTTGACGAGTATTCCCGAAAGAAAGGAACAATTGAAACAGTGACTTCGAGCAATGCCAAACTTCCCCGCGCCCGTGTCGAGGTGGCGCATCCTTATCTTGCCCTCATGGGACTCTACTGCGGTGGCTTCGCCGGTATGTACAGCGAGACCGCACTTAATATCGCCCTGCCCCAGCTTTCCCTCGCTTTCGGCGTCGACGTATCCGTCACGCAATGGCTTGTGGTGGGCTATATGCTCGTGATCGGCGTGGTTCTGCCGTTCGCGGGCCTGCTCATGAAATGGTTCTCTGCTCGCAAGCTCACCTTGTTCGCGCTCGGCGCCTTCTTCGTCGGCGCGGTTGCGAGTGCGGTTGCCCCCTCGTTTCCTGTAGCGCTCGCCGGCCGGGCGGTGCAAGGCATCGGCACGGGGCTTGTCCTCCCCATCACGTTCGCTATGGTGTTCGAGGTCTTTCCCCTGCACAAAGTCGGTGCCGCCATGGGAGCGTCCGCGCTCGTCGTGATGTTTGCGCCTGCTATCGGTCCGACGCTTGCGGGCGCGCTCGTGGGTGCTGGCTCGTGGCGCCTTGTGTTCGCGAGTTTCGCCGTCATGGCCCTGGTGGGAATCATTTTCGCATGGAAGTTCGAGGTAAATCCCTATAAGCTGACCAGGCCTTCAATCGATGCGCCTTCCGTCGTGCTTTCGGTCGTGGGCTTCGGCGGCATTGTGCTCGGTGCGGGAATGGCGAGCTCTTGCGGATGGGCATCCCCCATCGTTTTGGGCGGGCTTGTTGCGGGCCTCGTGTGCCTTGCGCTCTATGTTCGCCGCCAGCTTTCCATGGAGGTGCCTGTCATCGATATGCGCATCTTCTCTCACCAGGGATTCCGCGTGGGTGCCGTGTGCATGATGGTCAACTTCGGCATCACCCTTTCCGCCATGTACATCCTGCCGCAGTTCTACCAGAACGGCATGCTTTTGGCAGTGGCCGTGACCGGCGTGGTCATGCTGCCCGGCGGCATCGTGAACGCGCTCATGAGCATGATCTCCGGTCGCATCTACGACCGAATCGGTGCGCACGGGCCGGCGGTATGCGGTTTCGGGCTGTCCATCGTCGGTGCGGCGGCGCTGCTTTTCGCGACGCCTGAGTCTCCGCTTGCCTATGTCATTGCCTGCCATGTGGTCATGATGGTTGGCGTGCCGCTCGCGATGTCGCCCTGCCAGACGCACGCGCTCTCCTCGCTGCCCCGCGAGCTGTCGACCGACGGCTCCACGGCGCTCAACACGATGCAGCAGGTGCTTGGAGCTGTGTGCACCGCGGTGGCGACGAGCCTTCTCACCGCAGGCCAGGCGAGCTTTGCTGCTGCGGGCGGTGCTGACGCGATGCTCGCCTTCACGCAGGGGTCTCACTGGGGATTCGCGTTCGCGCTCGCACTTGCGGTGATCGGTTTCGCGTGTGCGCTGCGCATCAAGGTGAAGAAACGCGCGAACGTGGGAACGGGCGAGGTTGCTGCCGCCGATGCTGCAGCTCGTGCGGCTGCGAAGGCTTCGGCTGCAACTGCCTCGACGGGCGATGGCACCTCGCCACACGACGCAGCGAAATCAGGCGCCCGCGCGTAGCGTGTCGGTTCCGGCTGGCAGGTGTTGACCTCGCCGAGGCGCGTTCCTCTTGGCTTCGGCCTATGAAGGGCCTAAACGTAGAGGGCGAATGTCGGGCGCCCTAGAAAAACTCCCTTCTTTGGCGGTCGGGCATTTCTGCGCTCGACCGCCTTTTGCATTCGGGTCGCTCCAAGCCACCTTTCCTTCTTACGCCGCCTTCGCCGTTGGGAAGCTGGTCGCGCAGCAAATCGATTGAGAGCTGCGGTACGTGCAACTCGGGCAGGCCGGCGTTGATGGTGTACAAATCGCCGATGGTGCTCACGTTCATGCCGAATAGGGGCACCATGATCATGCCCACGATGACGGCGACAAGCGAGCTGGGCACCTTTGCTCCCATCGTGCCCAATCGCGGCCATAAAAACAGCACCGCCAGGCACACCGCGCCCACCACGAGCGCCTGCCTTCCCGAGGCGAGCTTTCCCGTGCGTTTTCTCCCTATGCTCGTTCTTCGGGGCGCCCCCTGCCCTCTTCCTCGCCATGCCATGTCCACGAGTTCTGCGGGCTGCTGTCTGCCGTCTGCCGCGTTTCCCCCGCAATTTGTTGGCTGCGCGGCGTTTTGGTGACCAAATGGCAACGATGGGAAGCTCCCGGTTGCCCTTCGAATGATGCGGTCGCACAATGACATAGAAGAAATGTCCACCCAACGCGGGCGGGCGCGAACGGACAAGCTTCACGGAAGGATGCGATATGTGCACGGGAATCAGATTCAGCGACGGCGATGGCAACATGTATCTGGCACGCAACCTCGATTGGAGCACGCGCTACGGTGAGCGTGTGGTGGTGACGCCCGCAGGCTTTCCGCTCCCCTACTCCTTCCTCGATGATGCGCCGGCGGCGTACGCCGTGATCGGCATGGCGGTGGTGCTCGACAACTACCCGCTCTATTTCGATTGCGGAAACGACGCGGGCCTGGGCGTTGCCGGCTTGAACTTCCCCGGGTTCGCCGAATATTCCAAGGGACCTATCGATGGGAAGACGAATATCGCGGCCTACGAGTTCCCCGTTTGGGTGGCCGCGAACTTCGCGTCGGTCGATGAAGTGGAGGCGGCCCTCGCGAACGCGAACATCGTTGCGAAGCCGGTGAGCGACCAGCTCGGCGTGTCGATGCTGCACTGGATTGTCGGTGATGGCACGCGCTCGATCGTGATTGAGCAGATGGCCGACGGCCTGCACGTGATGGACAACCCGGTCGATACGCTGGCGAACCAGCCCGAGTTCACCTGGCATATGACGAACCTGCGCACGTATATCACGGCAACGGGCGACTTCCCCGCTGCTGCGACCTGGGGTCGCGCCGAGCTTACCCCCTTCGGCGCAGGCGCCGGTGCGCGCGGCATCCCGGGCGATTCCTACTCCCCTTCGCGCTTCGTGAAGGCGGCGTTCTTGAACGCGAACTACCCGCAAAAGGCCAGCGAATGGGAAAACGTGCTGCGCGCGTTCCGTACGCTTGGGAGCGTGGCGATGGTGGAAGGCTCGGCGGCGATGGCCGACGGCGCCTTCGAGCGCACGCTCTACACGGGGTGCTACTCAGCGCGCACGAAGACGTACTACTACTCGACCGACGATGACCCCTCCATCAAAAGCGTCGCGCTCGCCGACTGCAATGCAGGAGACGTGAGCAAACTTTTCGTTGCCTAAGTAGTGCGCGAGGCGGTGCGCCGCCTCGCGCTTTCTATCTACTCGAACGGCGAGCGATCGTGGTTGATCTCGCAGTTGAACAGGTGCTCCACCTCTGCCACGTCGCGGGTCTGCCCGAGCGCCCACATGGTCTTCGCGACGATCGCCTCGGGAGTCATGTCGGCGCCGCGCAAGATGCCCGGATGGTTCGCATACGCGCGGCCAACCTCGTAAACTCCCAGGTCAAGGCCTTCTTCGGGAACCTGCGTCGTCATGACGGCGATGCGCCCCGAATCGACCCATGAATAGATAGCGTCCTGGAAGCACGGGCCGGTCTCGCCTTGTTCGGGAATGCCCCCGATGCCGAACGTTTCTAAGATGACCGCGTCATAAGACGGCGCTAAAGCCGAGAAGATCCGCGAATCGAGTCCTGGCGTGAGTTTCAGCGCGAACACTCGCGGGTCGAGCTTGTCGTACACGACGGGGCGATCTGCTGTTTGACCGCGTGACCCGTCCGCCTTCCTTGCATGCGCGAAAGGGGCGGAGCGCACGATGCGGTCGGTGCGGATATAGGCGAGCGGCGGGAAGTTCACGCTGGTGAAGGCGTTGAAGCTCATGGTGCGCTGCTTGCGTGCGCGGGTTCCCGCGATGACGATGCCGCCGAACGCGATCGACACGTCGCGCGCGTCGTCGTCGGTTGCGTACAGCACGCTTTGGTACAGGTTGAGCTTCGCGTCGGTGAAGGCGCTCGCCATGGGGCGCTGCGACCCGGTGAGCACGATGGGCTTGGGGCTGTGCTGGATGAGATACGACAGGGCTGCCGCGGTGTATGCCATGGTGTCGGTGCCGTGCAGCACCACGAACCCGTCGTAGTCGTCGTAGCTTTCCATTATGGTGCGGGCGACGCGCAGCCAGTCGCTCGGGCGCATGTTGGTCGAGTCGATGTTCATGGCCTGTTTCACGTCGAGCGTGGCGAGGTCTGCCACCTCGGGAACGAACCGCGTCAGCTCCTCGCCTGAAAGCGCAGGCGACAAGCCATTCTCCTCTTCTTTCGATGCGATAGTGCCGCCCGTGGCGACAAGCAAGATGCGTTTCTTCGTCATGGTTGCTCCCAATCTTTCGCGTATCGAGAATGTGCCTGGCTTTTGCTTGGGGACTGCCGTGAATGATAGGTGCCTTCACAATATGCCGTTTGACAAGCCGCTCGGCGGGCTCGCCGCCCCGCCGCTTTCGAACATGGTCTCGTCTCGATTGTACCTTATGGACTGCTTTGGGCCGTTGTCGCTAGGATTGGAATGGGAGTTCCTCAGCACCTTGTCCACCCGCGCTCGAAGGCGCAACTGCGTACGGAAGCGACATTGCCGTGCGCCAGAAGCCGCGCGACTTCCGCGCTTGCGCAGGCGTCTGCCACCTCGTTTGCCGAGAGCTGGAAGGGCTCCTTTTCAAGCATGTTTGCACGATGAAATCGATGCTGCGCGCCTTCGTTCATTGCGAGCATGAGCCCCGCTTCCGTCTCAGCATTGCAGGGAATGAATGATCCGTCGGAGATTCCCTCCCTGATGATGTTTGCGATCCGTTTACGCAAATCGTGGTAATCATTGAGGAACTCCCTGAAGTTGTCGGGTTGGCTTCCTGCAGCTTCTTCCAGGACATAAAAGTCGAATGGAAGTCGGCAAAGCATCATTACATCTTCGTGCAGAACTGTGAAAAGCTGTGCTGGTTTGTCGTCGGGGAACGAGCCGATGCCCGTAGCCACGAGTAGTGACGAGCGGTTTTCGTCGACAAGGTGGCGCAAAATATCGTCTTTCCCGGAAAACCAATAGTAAATCGAGCTTTGGTCGAGCCCCGCTGCTCGCGCGATTTCGGAAAGCGTCGTCTGCGCATACCCTTGGCGCGAAAAAAGTTGTATCGCCGCAGTGGCTATCTCCTCGCGCTGGTTCCCGCTTTTCGAACCGTCGCGACGGGGCCGCCCGCGGTGCTTTTTTGGCTTCTCTTCTTCTGACATGACCGTGCCCCTTCGGTTCTGCTTCAAGAAATGTTCTTCTACCAGCAATTTTGCTTGATATCAGATGAGTTGTCAAATATTCAATGTCTTATTGATATTTAACAATCGCGAAATATGCGGGTAACGATAGCGCAACGGCTGCCCCGTAATATTCCATACGTCATTGAATAAACGGCCAAAGGAGCGCTCATGGATTTGCTTGTATGTGAACCCGCGCAGATAAAAGAAACACTCAAGGAGCAGGGCGTGCGCTTCTGCTTTTCGGGCTATGTGGACCTTCATGGTCGCCTGAAGGGGAAGATTGTCCCTCTCTCTCATTTCGATCAGATGGTTAAAGGCTCCGAGCTCTATACCGGTGCTGCGCTTGATGGCGTGCCGCAGGAAATCAATGATGAGGAAGTGTCGAGTCATCCTGACGTCACGCATGGGTTTGTTCTCCCTTGGAACAAGGAGGTTGCTTTCTTCCCGAGCAATCTGTACAACCAGGGGAAACCGTTTGAAGCGTGTTCGCGCAACATCCTGATGCGTCAGGTAGAACGTGCGGCGGCAGCTGGCTACAAGATGAATCTCGGGGTCGAAGCCGAGTTCTTCGTGCTGCGCGACGAGCGCTTTCAGGTCGCGCAAGGCGAGCGGCCGCTTGGTGTAGCGACGGGCATCAATGGGGTGAATACGGTAAGCAACCGCGATGCCCTCGATAAGCCTTGCTACGACATGGCAACGGCTACGGACAACTTCCACTGGCTGATTGAGCTGGTCGACGCAATGGACGAGCTCGGCTGGGATGTGTACTCCTTCGACCACGAGGATGCGCGCAGCCAATTTGAAATCGACTTCATGTACGCAGACGTGCTCTCGATAGCTGATCGGGTTGCATTCTTCCGCTACATGGCGAATGAGATCGCCCGCAAGCATGGCTACTTCGCGTCGTTTATGCCCAAGCCATTCGCGAACATGTCGGGATCGGGCGCGCATATGAACATGTCG
>OLPC01002156.1_pt1 | contig 15232 bp, 15 predicted proteins | sample 1672341 | NCBI WGS metagenome assembly OLPC01 (sample SAMEA3136673, study PRJEB25190) | human gut metagenome | reverse complement strand
CAATCTCATAATCCATATCCTCAAGCGTAAGGACCATATCTCTTCTGGCATTTTCCCCGAGGTCGTTAGGACCAAGGTCGAAATATCCTGCCCTTTCATGTGTTATCGTAGTCGGCTGTCCATTGTCATCAAGATGAAAAAGGAAAAATTCACATTCAGGACCTACATTAAATATATAGCCCATTTCTTTTGCTGCATCTATCTGTTTCTTTAAGACATATCTCGGATCTCCCTCAAAAGGTGTCCCGTCTGCCCTGTACACATCACATATGATCCTTGCAACCTTTCCCTGCTGTGGTCTCCACGGAAAGATCATAAATGTATCAAGATCCGGATACAGATACATATCAGATTCTTCTATTCTGACAAATCCCTCTATAGATGATCCGTCAAACATACATCTGTTATCTAATGCTTTTTCCAGCTGTCCTGCTGTGATAGCAACGTTCTTTAATGTACCAAATATATCTGTAAACTGTAGTCTTATAAATTCGATATCCTCTTCCTCTACAATCCTTATTATGTCCTGCTTTGTATACTTGCTCATTTTGATTCTCCTTCACAAAATTCTATTACCTTATTATAATCCATGCTGCCTCCGAAAATATCAAGCGCACTTCCGATCGTTACATTCAGTTTATTTTTGCCAAGCTCTCTTATCTTTATTAAGTCATCAAAGCTGCTCACACCACCGGCATATGTTATCGGGATCTTCCCCCAGTTCCCGAGAATGGAGACAAGCTCATCTTCTATTCCATTGGCCTTTCCTTCCACATCAACCGCATGGATAAGAAATTCTGTGCAATATTCCAAGAGATTATCCAGCATCTTCTCATTTACGATCTCATCCGTAAATTTCTGCCATCTGTCAGTAACTATATAATATTTTCCATCTTTTTTGCGGCATGAAAGATCAAGAACAAGGTGTTCTCTGCCAACGGCATTATATATTTTTTTTAGATTATCATAATTGATTTTTCCATCTTTAAACACATATGATGTTACTATGACTGCCTGTGCACCGGCATCTATAAATTCCTGTGCATTATCAGGGGTTATGCCTCCCCCCACCTGAAGTCCATTCCTATATGCCCCAAGTGCACTTATTGCCTGTGCCTTTGTCTTTTCGTAGAACTCACTCGTAGATGGATTGAGCAGGATTATATGTCCGCCCTTTATACCGGAATCTTTATAAAGTCTGGCATAAAATGCTGCGTCCTGCTGGGATACAAAATTTTCCGTGGCATAGTCCGCTTTATCCTTAAGCGAACCGCCGACAATCTGTTTGACACTTCCATTGTGGATGTCAATACATGGTCGAAATTCCATAACTTTCTCCTACATACCATAAAATCTCTTTGTGTAATCTTTCTGTATAGAAAAAAGGCAAAAGAATCCTATATAATGGACCCCTTTGTCATTACATTAAATAAAAATATATACTTAAATAAAATAAACAATAAAAAACATATTTATTACATAATTAAGATACCATAAATACAGCTTCAATGCAAAAGGCATTTTATTACTTTTGCTTATATATTGTATAATATTTTACAATGTAGCTTATATCTCCTTGACATGTACATTTTAATTTGCTATCATCATTAAAATTACTTTAATAAAAACCGTCTCTTTTACAGGCGGCATATATAATTTTTAATAACTATCACATACAAGAAAGCGAGGAAAAAACAAAATGGGTACTATTATCGGCGAAGGAATTACATTTGATGATGTTCTCTTAGTTCCACAGTATTCTGAAGTCACACCAAACATGATTGATCTCAGGACTCATCTTACTAAGAAAATCGTGCTTAACATTCCTATGATGAGTGCAGCAATGGATACAGTCACAGAATCTAAAATGGCTATCGCAATGGCCAGACAGGGTGGTATCGGAATTATCCATAAAAATATGTCCATAGAAGCACAGGCTGATGAAGTAGATAAGGTAAAACGTTCTGAAAACGGCGTAATTACTGATCCCTTCTATCTTTCTCCAGAGCATACATTACAGGATGCTGATGATCTGATGGCAAAATTCAAGATTTCAGGTGTTCCTATCACTGAAAACGGAAAACTTGTCGGAATCATTACAAATCGTGACCTGAAATTTGAAACAGATTTCTCTAAAAAGATTTCTGAATCAATGACTTCTGAAAACCTTATAACAGCACCAGAAGGTATTACTTTAGATGAAGCTAAAAAAATTCTTGCAAAAGCAAGAAAAGAAAAACTTCCGATCGTTGACAAAGACAATAATTTAAAAGGTCTTATCACTATAAAAGATATTGAAAAGCAGATCAAATACCCTCTTTCTGCAAAAGACGACCAGGGAAGACTTCTCTGCGGTGCCGGTGTAGGTATCACAGGAAACATGATGGAGCGTGTCGATGCATTAGTAAATGCACATGTCGATGTCATAGTAGTTGATTCTGCTCACGGACATTCAAAAAATATCCTTGAGGCTGTTAAAAAGATCAAAACAAAATATCCAGATCTTCAGGTGATCGCTGGAAACATTGCAACAGGAGCTGCCGCAAAAGCCCTTATCGAAGCAGGAGCTGATGCTGTCAAGGTTGGTATCGGACCTGGATCTATCTGTACTACACGTGTTGTTGCCGGTATCGGTGTTCCTCAGGTATCTGCTATCATGGATTGTTATGCAGTCGCTAAAGAATATGGCATACCTGTTATTGCTGATGGTGGTATCAAATACTCAGGTGACATGACAAAAGCACTTGCTGCCGGAGCAAATGTCTGCATGATGGGTTCTATGTTTGCCGGATGTGACGAAGCTCCAGGAACATTTGAATTATATCAGGGAAGAAAATACAAGGTTTACCGTGGAATGGGTTCTATCGCAGCCATGGAAAACGGAAGTAAGGACCGCTATTTCCAGGAAGGTGCTAAAAAGCTTGTTCCTGAAGGTGTTGAAGGACGTGTGGCATATAAAGGTACTCTTGAGGATACTGTATTCCAGCTTATCGGAGGAATCCGTTCAGGAATGGGTTACTGCGGATGCGAAAATATCGAATTACTTAAAGAGAATGGAAAATTCGTTAAGATTACAGCAGCATCACTTAAAGAAAGCCATCCACATGACATTCATATTACAAAAGAAGCTCCTAACTACAGCAGCGATATGAATTAATCATAACTATAACATATTAGAGAGGTGACATTTTATTGGACTCGGGTGACATATCACAACTTATATTTTTACTTATTCTTTTAGCATTATCAGCCTTTTTCTCTTCTGCTGAGACAGCGCTTACAACTGTAAACAGGATACATATGCGCACTCTCGCAGACGCAGACAACAAAAAGGCAAAAATGGTATTAAAAATCACAAAAGATTCTGCCAAGATGCTTTCAGCAATACTTATTGGAAATAACATAGTAAATCTTTCTGCTTCATCTATAGCTACTACACTTGCAATATCAATGTTTGGAAACTATGGTGCAGGAATTGCAACCGGAATAATCACTTTCCTTATACTTATTTTTGGAGAGGTCTCACCAAAGACCCTCTCCACCATAAAAGCCGATTCTATTTCAATGAAAATAGCAGGCATAATCAATGTTTTAATGATAGTTCTTACTCCGGTCATTTTCCTCATCAACAAGCTTTCTCTCGGCGTTCTTTTTCTATTCGGAGTCAAAGCCAGCGATGGAAACCGCGTTATGACTGAAGAAGAGCTCCGCACAATCGTTGATGTCGGTCAGGAAACAGGTGTGATTGAAGATGAAGAACGGGCTATGATCCATAATGTTTTCGATTTTGGCGATGCTGAGGCAAAAGAAGTCATGATTCCAAGGATTGACATGACATTTGTCCACATTGATGCTGATTATAATGAAGTGCTTAAAATCTATAAGCAGGATATGTTCACGCGTCTTCCTGTATATGAAGAATCCACAGATAATGTTGTGGGTATCATCAACATGAAAGATTTATTACTTATCGAAAATACAGATAATTTTTCGATTCGTGATATAATGAGGGAACCTTATTTTACATATGAACACAAGAATACCTCTGATCTTTTCCTTGAGATGAAAAAGTCATCTATATCTCTTGCCATCGTACTTGATGAATATGGTGTAACAGCCGGTCTTATAACACTCGAGGATCTGATCGAAGAGATTGTCGGTGAAATCCGTGATGAATATGATACCGATGAAATTGATGATATTACCAGATTGAGTGATCGTGAATATCTTGTTCTTGGCTCTGCTAATCTTGAAGATGTAAGTGACGAGCTTAACCTTCATCTTGAATCAGATGATTACGACACTATCGGTGGTTACTGCCTTGAAAAACTGGATCATCTACCTGAGCGTAACGAGATAATCATTACTGATGACGATGTACTTCTTCGTATAGAAGCCGTCGATAAAAACAGAATAGAAAAAGTCTATATTAAGCTTCCAGAGCCTTCTGCAGAAGATTAATATATGATGGATCATTTAACCAGCGGGAGTCATATAAAAGACCTCCCGCTTTTCCTTTTCCATAATATTTATCACTTATAAATCTTATCTTTCCATATTTTGCCGTCTGATCTTCAAATTTTGAATCCACAAACTTAAGTTTTATCTGTTTAGATACAATATTTCCAAAACTATCCATAACTTCCAGATCAAGCCCGATGATCTCTCCATCTGACGCATTTCTTATCGAATATGGTGAATAATTTTGTATCCGAAAATAATTTGTACCATTCATTCCATATGGTATATCACCATCCTCAACATCGTATGCTTTAATCCTTCCCGAAAGCATTTCCTCCGTCACCAGCCCATCTCTTGCCGCCTGTACTGAAAAATACATATCTTCTGCCTCTATGACTGGTTCATGCTCCCAAACAACGTAAAAATTAATTACACCTCCATCTGCATATTCCAGTCCAAGTTTTTTGCACATATCTGCTACCGAAACAGTCTTATTTGGACTGTACATTGTCTTTCCTGTGCCATCTACGAAAATATATCCTTTGCATAATCTTCCATCCGGTATTACGATTTCCCCATCATAATAGACGTTATATGTCTGCCCAGTATCAAATTTGACCGTATATTTGTTTTTCTGCCATACAGCATATATATTTTTTGCCGGTGCACAGCTTTTTATCCACGCATCTGCTACATTACAGTTCAAAGAATACCCAGCTGTCGTATCAGACTTTTTATTATTCCATCCTACCATATGAAAGCCCTCCTTTTTCCAATCAACGGAAGGAAACTTCTGTCCGGCAGTCCCCATAACATATTTCTTTGTCATCCCCACTTTATCCATATCATAGCTGTTTCTATAAAAACTTACTGTCAGATCCTGTATTTTAGCATATGCTGTATATGTGGCTGATGTATTTGCATACAGCTTATATGGGTTTGCTGTAAGCTTACTGTTGTTATTCCATGTTGTAAATGCATACCCCGGCTTAGGCGATGCTGAAATACTGATTTCTGTTCCATAACAATATGTACCCGAACCTTTTGTTGATGAAATTCCGGATGCCCCATTAACAGTTATAGTATGAAATAATCCATTGACTGTTTTGGAATAATATGAGTGCAGCGACTCGAGTGCTCCATCACTCCAGTCTGCTGCTGAAGCTATTCCGGTATATGTATCATACACCGAACCTGACACCCATCCGTTATCATTCATTGCTCCCTGCGGTACACCATTTTTTGTCACAACCATACATGCATCAAGTACTATATTACAATTTCCGTTTTTTAGTGCATTTTGCGCTGTTGCATTCATCCTTGATTTAATCACATATAGAGAAATTGCATACAACGTATAATCGTATCCTCCCTCCTCCGTGTCATCTATTAATTTCATAAATCTTCCATCCATCTCATAATATATGGATTGCAGCCAGTTCCCCTTATTATCACGCACCGTCATTTTATATCCTACAGTCTTAAATCTTGTACCGGATGTAGCCTTTTTCCCTGCTGAACAAAAATACACTTTTCCGTCTGTTGGTGCATCTGGAACAAAAACCGTTTTGTTTCCAAAAATACTATAATAAGTTGCTGCATTATTAGCCGCAGTTCTTTCTGCAGCATACACATTTCCCTGACATCCAAATGTAATAATGAGCACTCCTGCCAAAATAAGTCCTGTCACTGCTGCTGTTGCAGTTTTTCTTTTACATCGTTCCTGCTTCCCAGTAATAGCATATAAGATATCCTTTATCGTCGTACTCTCCTTCCGTATATAATCCTATGAAATTATAAAATCCTTTACTTTCTGCAACCATCTCGCTATAATCAGGTATTGCCTCCACTGAATTAAACAAACATCTTTCATCTGACGTTACACCTGCAGTCCATGTATCAAAGCCCCATTCATCAAAGGTATGTAAAAACTCATCACTCATATCCGCATCAGTTATTTCTTTCCGTGTCCACTTCCCGACAAGTGCGTCAAAATATGCCTTCTGTTCGCTGTTCATTCCATTTTTGGCAGAGCTTACATAATAAATCCAGCCTGCATCTACCTTTGGCTTTTCTTCCTTAGCATCACCGGATCCGTTTCCATCATCATATGTCTCGTAATTTTCCGTATCATTGTCTGGTTCACCTGCATCTTGATCATGCGTACTATTGTCCGGCTCATCTGCATTATATTCATCTGCAGGATTATCCGAAACATCCGATTCTCCTCCGCTGGCATGGTAATCTGGATTTTCTTCTTCCATCATGTCACTCTTTTTTTCATCATCATTTTTTATATCATTTTTTGTTTCATTTTCTGTTGATGGACTGCTCTGGATATCTGTTTTATCCGGTTTGATCTGTTCAGTGTTTATCTGCTTCACAGGCTCTGTATTTTGTTGGATTTTTTCATTATCCTTTGAATTTTCTACTCTGCTTACTTTTTCAGTTTCAGCTATAAGTTCTGATCCATTTACAATATTTTTAGTTTTTAGTGTTTCTGATTCTGCTTTTTCTCTTTTATCTCCACATGCAGCAGAAACTGTCATCACCATAATTCCCATCAAAAGAAGTCCTGCTCCGATAATACAGTTTTTTCTATTTATTTTTTTCAATCATCCATCCCCCTATCTGCGATTATTGTTTTTGTACAACTTAGATGCTTTTCTATTCCCATGGGAAGCTCGAGATCATTATCTATGCGTGCTGAGATTATCCCTTTGTCCATATCACAGACATATATAGTTGTGTTTAGATTGTCACAGTCTCCAAGACGTGCCTTTATGTCTTCCAGAACATCATTTCTTGCAGCTGTATTATTTGAAGCCCCACCCGTCTCTGCTGTATCATGTGGCAGATAATATTTATCCATAACTCCATACAATACCTGTGACAGGCATTTCTCCATCTGGTTCTTATGGATGTACAGACTATATATTCCTAATGAAAGCATTGCTGTATATAAAACGATAATACATCCTATTATTCCTAATACTGTATTTTTCATTTTCCCCCCTGATCTTTATATTTTCTGATTAACTGCAACTTTGGTAACGGAATGCAGCTGCATTCCGTTTACCATAGTTACCGTAAGGTAAACTGTATATATTCCCGGCTTTGCAAAATAAAGCCTCATACCGCTGTTTTTTATGCACTCGTCTTTTCTGTTACCACTTTCATCTAATACTGTATACGCTTTTGTTCTCAATATATTAGCAGACTCTGCTGTATCGCAGAACAGATTTCCCGCTATAATATCCATGGATGTCTCATATAATGCCGGCTTTGGTGTCAGCTTTGGAATATGCACATTTTTGTAATTGTCATAAGCAATATTCTGCATATTATCATCCAGAATTTCTTTATTCTCAAATGCTGCCGCAGCCCTATATGATACATTAGAAAATAATGCAAGAATTCCGACAAGAATTGCAGCTGAAATGATAAGTGCACCATATGTGTGCATTATTTCTTTCATCAGATTCCTCCATTTCCCCATGCCATGATAAGCTTTGATAAAAGTCCATCCTGGGCAAGGAATATATTTCCTATCAAAACCAGAAATGTGCATGTAGCAGCTGATGCTATAAGCATACCTCCATACTCTCTAAATATTGCTTTCATTTCCCCCTCCTTATAAAATCGCAAAAATCTGTTCTAACACGGCTACAGCACCAGCCCCAAATAACAGCATTATTATGCTTCCACCGTATTCTTCTATCAAAGTCTCCATATCTTATAATCCCCCATTAAAGCTTATAATGCGTATCCACTTAAAATATGCGGTTCTTTTATCTCAAAAAAAGGTATCTGATAAAAAAACTTAAGTTCCACACGCGCTTTCTCAATTTTCTTTCCTCCAGGAATTTCCCCTGCACCGCTTATGGTTTTAACTGAATTATCATCAAGGTATAATTTTATTGATAGCTGCGTATTTTCATCCTTTGCCTTCTTAAAGCACTCATTAACTACTGAGGGATAAAAATCACTGTCCTCAAGCTCACTTATGATCGCTGCATGCGTATTCTGTGCTGATAAAACCGACAAAAATCCTGAAAGTACGCCCGCCGAAGTCACAACCATAAACATTATTAAAAATAATCCCAAAAAGGATTTCATTATCTGGCTCATTCTCTTCTCCTATATAACCCTGTATGATAAAAAACCAAGCAGAAACACTGCCATATCCACGATCAGCTTAAATGAAGCGGTAACAACTGGTGCCAGGAACAATAAATACATACCTGCTGTATTGTCCTTTAGTCTCTCGCTGTCAGCAATATCAAGCATCTCTAGATTCTTAGTTATAAGCTCATCTATCTGATCCTCTGCATTACCACTATTACCTATTGAGACAGCATACAACATGCCCATTGCCGCATTTATCTGCGGAAGAGTAAGTTTCTCTAAGAATCTGTGATAAGGACCTGATGATTCCGGCTCCATATCAAGCCTGCCAATTAATTCTTCAACTTCTCCTCTTAATATGAGCGGAACATGTTCCCTGGATTTTTGGATTGCTACCTGGACATTTTCGCTTTGTATCAGAAGGGCAATATCCATAAGCCATTTAGGAAAAGCACTTTTTATCTGCCGTGTAATATTTTTCTTCATCAGTTTATGTCCTATTTTGTGCTGGTTAAGTGTCATGAGCATAATCCCCATCGCTGCTGCTGCCCACCACTGCCTGCCATACAACAGACATACACACATGATAATTGCCGGTATTATCGAATACAGGATCGATCGCTTAAATTCTTTTTTATAGTCGTAATTTTTATAATCCTCAAGCTTCTTTACATATTTTTGCTCATCACTTAACAGATCAACTGTTAGGTAGTCCACACTTAAGTATCCCTGTCCCCTAAGAATTATAAAATCATCAAGTATCACAACGATCACGGCAAGTATCTGCACAAAAATATTTGTACTTATGTCCATGTTAAGCACAGGCAGATGGAGTACGATCCCACATATCACGATCGACATTACAACCGACATTATTATCTCGGTAAACATCCGCTTTCTCTCTTCAATCGTCTTATGAATCCTTCTTTCCCACGAACTTTTATCCTTAAGCAGGATTCTGGCAGAATTATTTATATCTCCGCCATAATATTCCGCATGCTCCATAAATTCATGTGCAGTCTTTATCCGGTTGCAGTTATACTCTGTCTCTATAATTTTCATTGCGTCGACTAAAACTTCCGTCTCATCGAAAGTAAGCCTCATATGATCAAGTGCATTCTGTATGGTCTGCTTCATCGTTCCATCCTCAAATGTACTCCACGTATCCTCAAATGCCCTTATTATCTTTCTTTCCTTCATAAAAGAGTAAAGGAGTGTATCTATATACAGTGAAACATCCTCGAATCTATCCACCGAATTTACATATGCAAGATGCTTCTTTTTGTGCCATCTTTGCATGACAAGCAGAAAGCATAAAACAGCCACTGTGCTTATCCAGTTTAATTTAAGGAGGATTTTGAGCAGATATGTAAGTGCCATAAGTGATAAATATATCACTGTTCCACCTCCTTTGATGCCTTAAGTTCAAACGGATCATCAATCCCGGCTCTCTTAAATCTTCTCAGGATAATCTTCGGCAGATCTTTTGTGACTATTTTTCCATCAGATACTACCATAAAAATCTCATTACTATAATTTTCCCTGAAAAAGAAGCACACCTGATCTATATACCTGTATACAGCGCCATCATCTCTCCTGCCTTTTCTGATAAGTATACCGACATCCAAAGCCTGATATATATCATTTTCCATTCTTTCAGCATCTATCCGGCTCTCAAGCATATTAAGTATCCTGTCAGGTATATTTCGCACATCATCTGTATGAAGTGTTGTCATTCCCCTCACGCCGGTACTCCAGCTTTCAAGAAGATATTTAACTTCTTTTGAGCGGGCTTCAGACAGCATGATCCATTTCGGATTCATTCTCAGACATGATTTTATTGCCTCGGAATATCCAAATACATCCTCACTGACTTTCATCTCTATACAGTCTTTTCCCGGATTTGTCGCACCATATCTTATCTCAAGTGTATCCTCTATTGTTATCACTCTTTCGTTTGCCGGAATAAATTGCGAGAAAAATTTAACACATTCCGTCTTTCCTATACCCGGCATTCCGCAAAATGTGATATTCATCTTTGTGATCACACAATTTATCAGCAGCGAAAGAATTTCCTGAGAACAAAACTTCTCTGCTACAGCTGATTCTGCTGTAAGTCTTATAAGCGGCGGCGTCTTTCTTATGCTTATGCTTCTGCCCGATTTTGCAACTGACTCATGAAGTATGGTGACACGAAGCTCACTGGTTTCCGCTTCAAGCTCCGGATTTCTTTTGTTAAACTGCCTGCTCACCACATTTGCTATACGCTGTGTAAACTGCTCTACAAACGCAGTTGTCATATACTCCGATACAAATTGCGGATTAGCCCTGAATCTCTCGTTAAAAATATTTGTTAACCATATTTCTTTGCCATTATAATCTATATCCGTTATCTCATCGCTTGCGACAAAGCTCCACAGTGGTCCAAAATATTCTTTGCCTAGTTCCATCTGCCCACCTCTATTTAATACTGTTATTTGCCTGCGCTAAGAAGCCCTGGATCAGATCATTAAAAGCTTTTCCGATTATACTGTCAGCATCGGAACCTATTACCGCCGTTATAACCAGAATAATAGATAAAATTGCAACAACTGTTATAAGTATTCCTCCATACTCCTGAAAAATCTCTTTCATATAAAAACCCTTCCTTTGCTATATTTTGCTATATATTTTTATTTTGTGTTTTATTTATTTTATAGTTACTGGTTTGTTTTTCGTTGTATTGATTAATTTAGGGAATAAAAAAAGTGGCAGAACGCCACTAAAAGAATGCATACTAATCCGCATGCATAAATACCAAAATTGATATTTATAATATTACACATTTTTATTGATTTGTAAATAGTAAATTACGATGTATGCATAATTTCTTTTATGCTGTCATCTATCTCATCCATTTTATCCATTATAGAGTTAAGTGACTGCTCAGTTTCTCCTGCTGCTGTTCTTATGGCATCGACTGATTTATTTGAATCTGCAACCTGCTCAAGCAGGCTCTGTGAAACATATGAAAAATCCTGCATCTTATCAAACATTATCTTTGAGTCACCCTGATATTTACGTCCGACTTCCACAAGCTTATCATAGCTTCCCATAGTCTTATCTTTCATAAATGTAACAACATTTTCAGCTTCGCTTGCAAGACCTGAAACTGCATTTAACACAGATGCTGATATCTCCTTTATCTGTTCTGCCGTTTCACTTGAGCTTGCAGCAAGCTTGGTTATCTCGTCGGCAACAATTGCGAATCCTCTTCCCGCATCTCCTGCATGTGCTGCTTCTATTGAAGCGTTGAGCGCTAAAAGATTTGTCTGATCTGCAATCTCTAATATATTCACCGTAAGATCAAGGATCTTTTCAGCTTCCTTAGACTGCTCGATTTTATCCATCAGCGCTTTTTCCACAGCATTGGCACGTTCTTCCACTTCACGTCTTTCGTTCTCAGACTCCATCATGATGTCATAAGCCGCTTTGTTGCTGTTCTGGGCATACCTTGCTCCGTCCTTTGCCTCCTCGTTCATCCCCTCAAACGAGTTTTCCATCTCTTCCATTACATTTGCGATTTCTGAAATATTTTCATTCATCTGGCTTATACTGGTTCCATATTCCTGCATTATGGAACCGATCTCGCCAGCATGATCCGATACTCCATGCATATGTGTATCTATATTTTCCAATGACTTCCGGAGGTTTTCTGCGTTAACCCTTGCCTCCTCCAGAAGCCTTTTAAGTTCCTGCGTTTCTGTACTCTCTTCTGTAGTATCTGTCTGAACATCTTCTCCATAAAGTTTTACGAAGAAATTCAGTGTATCGTCATACATCTTCTGTCGCACTTCCGGATCTACGTTGTAGAGAATATCATCTTCTGCCGGATCTGTCTCCGTGCTGAAGATCGTCTTTAATTCCTTATTCATCATATTAAGCTCAGTGGACAGATAAACTTCTGTTCCATCCGGTACATAGGTAGCGCCTGCATCTTTCAGAATATTCAGATAAGTTTCCAGAACCTTCTGGCTGAGTTTTTCTGCAACATCCTGATCCAGTGTTACCGGCGGCTCTGTCACATTCTCTACTACAGACTGAAGTACTGCAAGATCGCCTTCATACTCACCCTTGCAGAAGAGTTTCGCCTGGTCAAATTTTGCCTTGCTTTCTTCGGAAAGATCATCTGTATTTAAAGTATCTTCTGTATTGTCTGCCGTTTCATCTGTACCTTCACCGGATTCGTCTGTTCCTGCGTCTGTTCCATCACCTGTTGCTTCCGGAATATTATAATCTCCGCTGTCATCGGAAGAATCTGTATTCTCGGTCTGGTTGGTATCTGCACCTGTATCTTTTGCAAGATTAGCATCCTCTGTGGAAGTCTGTTTAACATCATCTCCAAGCGCCCCGCTGTCAACGTCCTGTGTAATGTCCTCGCCTTCATCCACTGCATCGTCATCTGAACTGTCATCAGAAGAAGTTCCGTTCTTGCTGTCTTCAAGATTCTGCTGGATATCTTCCAGAGTTTTCTTCATTTCCTGAATGTCATAGTTCTGCTGTGCGATCTGCTGCAGAAGGGAAACGATCGTGTCAAGCTCATCCTGGCTTAAAGTGATTCCGTTCTGAACAGCAATGTTGTTTACAATGTTGTAGATCTCATCAGCATTCTGAATATTGTCACCGATGATCTGCATTTTCGCCTGATTGATGATATTGGTTGCATTGTCCTGGCCAACCTGCTGTCCGACATTTCCTGTAACAACGACTTCTTTCGCAGCCAGGTCTTTCTTTGTGGAATCCAGAGCCTGTCCGCTTGCAGATTCGTATGCTTTCATGACACCGGTAAGCGCACCTGTACCAGATACTTCGTACGGGCATGCCGCAACAACTTCACAGTTGTTAACACCTGCTGTAGAAAGTGCTGTCGCGATCATATTACAGGTTACGTAATTGAGGTTCGCGGTACGAACCTTGATACCGCCTGACTGGGTAGGTTTTACGTAAGCACAGCTTAAAGTTCTTGTTCCGATCTGTTCACTCGGGACATAATTACCGAGAAGATCGCGCTCATCCTGATTTGTAACAGTGATGACCTGTACCTGACTGGAATCTGCCTTAAAGTAGTTCATCATTGTATTCTTCTGATCCTGTGTAAGGTCTGCACCAAGCGTTACGACCTTCGTGCCGTCAGCCATTGCCGGGACAGGAAAGCTGACTGCCAGACACATGCTGCAAAGTAACGCAACCATTAAGTTTCTTTTCTTCATATCTTCATCCTCCATATTCTCTTCACAGGAAAATATCTTCTGCTTTCCCTGCGATTACGTATCTCTTTTATTGAATACATGTATTATAGCACAGTTCTGTATATAGTTGTATTTTAAATTTTATTATTTTCGAACAAATGTTTCGCCTCAAAGAAATCTACAGAACTTCCAGAAATACCTGTATGGTACCGCCGCAGACAAGCCCCTCTTCCTCTGCCTCGGAAACGGTCATATCTACTTTAAAGATTCTTCCTTTTCTGTCTCCGTCATGAATAAGGCGCAGACACTGATGCTGCACTTCGCTCTCCATACAACCGCCGCCGATCGTGCCGATGAGCATTCCATCGGCAAGGACCAGCATCTTTGTCCCGATTTCCCTCGGTGCCGATCCCCGTCTTTCAATGATCGTTGCAAGTGCCATTCCGTTTTCTGCTTTCTTTCTTCCGGTCAGGTATTCCATCAGGTCTTTTTTGTATCCGCTTGTTTTGCGAAGACTGTTCTTTTCATGAATGAGTTCAGATACGATAGATATCGCAATCTCTTCGGGTGTCTCGGCATTAATCGGCATACCTACCGGCGTATGGATTCCATCCAGCAGTTTCCTGTCAATACCTTCTTCTTCCATCTGTTTCTTAAGAAGTGCCGCACGTCCACGGCTCGCCATCATACCAACATAGCAGTGTGGTTTTTTCAATATAATGTCCAGACATTCCTTATCATACCGGTGTCCTCTGGTCACAACCAGGAAATACGTATCTTCTCTGTCCGGAATCTGATCAAGTCCATGCTCAAAACTGTCGCAGATCACCCGATCCGCCCCCATTCTTCTTGCTTCTCCGGCAAAACTCGGACGGTCTTCCAGTACTGTCACATGAAAACCGACTTTGGCTGCAAGCAGGATCACCTGCTGCGATACATGTCCTGCCCCACAGATCACCAGATGCGCCGGCTGTTTCAATGCTTCCACAAATACTTTCTGACCATCAGCCTCTGTGATCCGGCTTTGCTGTGCCTGTGCGATCTCTTTTAATTGTTCATCCGGGATCGCACCGTCACCATACACTGTGATAAGGTCTCCCTTTGAAAAGAAATAGCGGCTTCCGCTGTTTTCCCCTTCAAGCACCGTAGCCAGAATATTGTTTTTCTGATTCTGATATTCTTCTATTTTATTATAAAATTCAAAAAGCTCCATGTTTTCCCCCCTGTGAACTTTTTTCTGTCTTATCGACAAAAGTATACCATCTCCCATGTCTTTCCTGCAAGAACAAAACATGCAGATACATCTCACATGAAATATATCTGCATGTCACAAAAATACTTTTCAAAAATGCCTCGGCATTCTTCCCTCTTATTATATTGCCTTATGATAAAGTTTTACGATGTCCCGCTTCTGT
>OLPC01002154.1_pt1 | contig 15258 bp, 14 predicted proteins | sample 1672341 | NCBI WGS metagenome assembly OLPC01 (sample SAMEA3136673, study PRJEB25190) | human gut metagenome | reverse complement strand
CACTGGGGCTTTCATTGCTGCGCAAACGCCAATTCCTCCATTCCATTCTCTTTTTCAAAAGGAAGCTGCAGCATGGTTTGCTCTGCGGCCTCCGGCGCGGCATTCGGTGTGATTGGTACCGCATCGCGTGCAAAGAAAACAAAAACGGGACGTGCAGCTTGACCACCTGCACGCCCCGATTTTTGTTTTATTTTGTTTTATATAGAAAAGGAACGATTTATTCCACGATCTCCGCAAGCGCCTGATACAGCTCTGCGGCCCCGCCGCCGGGGTATTTGACCGAGACAAAGGCACTGTTCAGGATGCACACCCCGTCGGAATAGACGGTAAGCAGCAGCTGATGCTGCTCGGCGTCATCGTAATAGCTCACGGTGATGGAATCCACCGGAAATTCGTGGGAGTAGGAGGAATAGTTCTGGCTGAGCCGTCTGACACAGCGCACGCCGGAAAGCACTTCCGAAATGTTCTGATAGATCTCATCCGAACTGGAATAAACCTCGAACTCCATTTCGTTGGAGCTGGCAAAATTCTGCTGGTGCTCCGCCCGGACACTGGCCTGTGTGCTGGCGCTGATCTTTGATGCAAGGTCGATCTTACCGGACGGCAGGATCAGCACCAATACCAGCAGGATCAGCAGAACAATGCCTGCACGGGACAGGATGCTCTTGTTCTTCATAAAGAGTCACGCCTCCTTTGGCGGTGTCCGGGTCAGACGCCGCTGGGCGAGGAAGAAGCCTACGGCGCTGGCGGCAAACACGAAATAATAGCTGGCGATGCGGTAGAGCATGAGCACGCTCATCACCTCACCGGAAGGCAAAAAGCTGCTGTACAGCAGCAGAAAAGCGGTCTCGATGGAGCCCATGCCTGCCACGTTGGGCAGGGCGTTGGAGACGAACAACATCAGGCTGGTGAGCAGCTGCACCCGCGCAAAACTCAGCGGGGACAGCTGCATGAACCGGATGCACAGCCACGGCAGGCAGAACAGCAAAAACAGCTTGAGCGCCTGCAGGGCAAAGATCTGCACACAGCGGGCCTTGTCGGCCAGCAGCAGGCGGCTCTCGGTGCCCAGGACATCCAGCTGCTCCAGCCAGTCGGCCCGGCGCTGCTGCCATTTTTCGGTCTTGGGCAAAAAGCCCAGTGCCCAGCGGGCCAGATTCTGCACCAGCGGCGACACGCACACCAGCACCAGCGCCACGATCACCAGCGCTACCACAGCATATGCCATGGGCAGATATTTCAACACGCCGGTGGTGTTGGCGGCCAGCCATTTGTGCTGGAGCAGCAGCATCACGGTGGCGTACAGCAGCACCGTGGTCTTGTGGAATACATATTGCAGGGTCATCAGGCCCACGCCGGGGCCGATGGGCAGCCCTGCCTGATGCAGATACCAGGTCTGCACCGGCACGGCACCCGCGCCCAGGGTGACCACGTTGCCAAAGGTGCCGCACCAGGCGTTGTCGATGCCCTGCCGCAGGGTGAAGCCGGGCAGCCGCCCCCGCACGATGACGTAGGAGACGCAGCCCTCCAGCAGCGGGTAGCTGATGCCCAGCGCCAGTACCACCAGCACCTGCCACAGGTTCAGCTGGGCAAGGGCGGCTGTGATCTCGGCCCAGTGATCCCGGAAGATGAGCACGATCACGCAGGTGAGCGCCAGCAGGATCAGCAGGGAAAACACGGCCTTTTTGCGGGAAGGCTGAGAGGCGGCAGATTGGTTCATGAGGGCAGGGACTCCTTTCAGACAGGATGAAACTTTTTTAAAAGTATAGCACAGCCGCCGACCGTCTTTGTGAACGGAAGCCGAATTTTCTTGTGCAATCCGGCCCGGATGATAAAAAAGATGTCCGGAACGGAAAGAAACGGACAAATATTGCAAATTGTTTTGACACACTGCGCGCAAAAACGCCCCGGAAGATCACACGGATTTTCCGGGGCGTTGAATTTAACAAGAATAAAACAAAAGGCTTAGCGGGACTCGGTCAGCTCCCGGATCAGACGGACCAGGGTGGAGACATAGGCTTCGTTGGTGTAGTAGCGCTCGTAGAGCTTGCGGCAGTCGGCCTTCATAGCGGCCAGCTGGTCGGGGTGCTCAATGGCATGGGCCAACACTTTGGAAAGCTGGACGGGGTCGTCGTTGCGGTACACAAAGCCGTCCACCCCTTCCGTGATGAGCCCGGCGGTGCCGGTGTGCTCCGACACGATGGAAGGCTTGCCGAAGATCAGGCCCTCGGTCACAAAGGTGGGCATAGGGTCATCGCGGGAAGCGCACACAATGCAGGTGCACTGCTCCATCAGCGACTTGATCTCCGGGCGTTCCAGCCGCTTGCGGTAGAACACATTATGAGGGAACTGCTCGGTCAGGGCGTGCACATGGGCGGAGATGTCCCGGTCGGAAGCCTTGCCCACAAAGAGGAAGGAGGCCTTTTCCCGCACCTCCGGCGGCAGCAGGCGGATGGCTTCGCAGTAGATGTCCTGCCCCTTGCGCATCTCCATGGAGCCCACCGTGACAAACAGGGGCCGCCCGCCGGCATAGCTCAGGTCGTAGCGAGGGAAGCTCTCGCGGGCGTAGTCGGGCAGGCCGTAGATCAGCTGCTCCACCTTGAATTTGGGCCGCACCGAGTGCATGGCAGCGGTGGCGTGGGAGCCCACAGCGGCAATGTGCACGTTGTCGGCCAGCTCCTTGGGGATCTTGTGGGTGATGAAAGGATAGCCTGCAAAGGCGTCGTGCAGCCACCACAGCACCGGCACAAAGCCGCCGTTCAGGGTGCGCACGGCGGGGGCTTCCACCACCGTGTTGGCCAGCACAAAGTCTGCGCTGGAAGCCAGCTCCCACAGGGTGGAAGAGGTCACGCAGTCGCGGCGGGTGACCACAGCAGCTCCGGCCTCCAGAAAGAGCGGCAGAGAACCCTCGTCCGAGGGGCCCAGTACCACCACTTCATAGCCAAGACTGCGCAGCACCGGGATGGCGCTCACCAGCACGATGGGCGCACCGGTCATGGTGAGTTCATGGCTCAGCACCACGGCGCGTTTGCCGGTGGCCGAGAATACGTCCTCGGCGCACAGCTCCCGGCGGAAGTGCAGCAGTGCCTGCGGGACGCAGCGGCAGTTCTGCGCCAGCTGGTTTGCCAGCCGCAGCAGTTCCAGCACATCGTCTTTGCCGCGGGCCGCCGCGCGGCAGCGGTCCAGCAGGGCGCGGGAGAGCAGGGCACAGCGCTGGCCGGGCAGGTGCTGGTCGGTCTGGTACAGGGCACTGCCGCCGTCGTAGCCGAACACGGCATCGCACACCACAAGGTCGGCCCCCTGCTGCAAGGCGGCTGCAAAATAGGTGAGGGCGGTGGAGGTGCACTCCACATCCTCGCTCACCAGCAGCACACCGTTCACGGAGGGGGTCAGCTCACCTTCCAGCCGGTCCACCAGCCGGAACTTGCGGTGCAGCTGCTCGGCCAGCGAGAGGGTCAGGGCATTGCGGCGGCCCGGGGCGTACACCAACAGATAGGTGCTCTGGGTGTCGGTATAGGTCTGTTCCCGCAGCTGGCGGCGCTGCAGGGGGCTGTAACTGCTGTACATGTACGAACCCCCTTCAATGCCGGTGGAACAGGCCCAGCAGCTTGCGCAGCGGAGCCGTGAGCTTCCAGCTGCTGCTGGCCAGCACGTTTTCCAGCGAGGCCTCGTAGGCGGCCCGGCTGTTCTGCAGGTCGTCCAGATGCTGCTGCTGGTCGGCCAGCTGCTTGCGCAGCTGCCGGATCTCAGCGTTTGCCTCCAGCAGCTGTTCGGTGCCCTGACGGGACACGGCCTCGGTCTCTTCCTTGAGCACGGTCAGCGCCCGCAGCAGGGCCTTGCCGGGCTGCTCATGCAGGTAGCGGCCCAGGGGATAGTAGCGATATTTCACCGCAAACCGCAGCCCGGCAGGAAAGCCTACGGCACTTTCCACTGTCAGGTTGGGGTCGATGTTCATGAACAGCATGGTGCCCTCCTGCAGGGCGTTGCCGTTGAGGATGTGGTAGCTGAGCCGCTCGTCTGAGAGGGAAAAATCGGTGATGCAGCAGGCAAATTCACCGGGATCCAGCCGCAGAGCCCTGGCCTCCACGGGCAACTCGAACACAGCCGACACTTCGTGGGTCAGCTCGTCGTAGGAGTCAGGGGCAACGGTCAGGCACTCATGGGGCGAAAAACCGGAGCCGGAGTCGTAGAACAGCTGGGGCAGAAGCAGAGCGCCCTGCTCGGTGTCGGCACCCTGCGAGGCCAGCACGGCCTCATATTTCAGCACCTGCTGCTCCAGCTCCAGGCACCGCTGTGCCAGCCGGGAAACGCCTTCGTCCGACAGCCGGAGCTGCTGTTCCAGTTCGGCCACGCGGCTGCCTGCCGCGTCCAGGGTCTGGGGGGCATCGTTGTTCATAACCGGATTCTCCTCTTGTTTTATAGGATACGGCTGCACCGCAGCAGCCGGGGAAATCAATGCTGCGAAAGCGCGGGGGTGCGCCGCTGGGCCTGCCGCCGTGCGGCCGAGGCTTTGACGATCCAGCTGCGCCGCAGGTTCAGCAGGGCGCACACCAGCCCGATGGAGGTAAACGCGATCACGTTCTGCAGCAGCATACCCCGCAGCGGGTGGTCTGTAAAGTGAGCCGCGAACAGATACCACGGAATGGCGATAAGCTCCACCGTGTGGATGCAGAAGATGTTCAGCGAATTGCGGCCGATGGCCTGCAGGCCCTGTGCGATGGGGCCGGTGAAGCGGTTGAGCCGCATGAACAGGCGGATGAACAAAAAGCCGGTGGCGGCATCCAGCAGGATGCTCAGCGGGCCCAGGGTCCACTCGCCCATGGAAATGCAGTCGGTGCTCTGGGCAAGCAGGGCTCCCACAGCGGTCAGAGCTGTGCCGCCCAGCAGGATGTACAGGGTGCGGCGGGGCAGGGGCTTGTCCAGCCAGCGGTTCTTCTTGGCCAGATAGCCGATGTAAAGGTAGGGCACGATCACGGCCCCCTGCGAAAGGCTGAAGGGCAGCTCCCACACCAGTGTGGTGCCCCAGCCCAGCAGCATGATGCCGAGCACAGCCCAGTGTGTGTATTTCTCCGGGAAGATATTCAGGATGGCGTCCAGCAGCACCCAGCCGATCAGCAGCGAGAGCAGATACCACATGGGGCCGGTGGAAAAGAACTGCTGCCCGGCATAAGTAGTGGTGTGGGGCAGCCCCAGCAGAAAGCCGCCGGCCACCTTGAGGGTCTCGGTGACGCTGCTGGGGAAGTAATGGAACGCCATGTAGTGGCACAGCAGATGCAAGAGCGAAGTGCACACCGCCGTGATGCAGTAGGGCTTGAGCAGCGCTCTGAGCTGCTGCTGGATGCACTTGCCGATGGAGCGCTTGCGGAAACCGTAGCCGCTGGCAATGAAAAAGGCCGCCATCAGGGCCTCACGATAGATGAACGGGAAAAACGCCGTGAGCGACAGCCCGCCGGAGATCTGCATGGGGTAGAGTTCGGCGGTGTGGGCCAGCACGATGGTGATCATGCCCACGCCCTTGAGCATGTCGAACATGCCGATGGAGTTGACGGTGCTGGGTCTGGTGCCTTCCATGAAAAGGGTCCTTCCTTGCGCCGTCCGGAAACATGTGACCAACAGGCGCATACAGTAAAAAATGATCCATTTATAAGGATATAAGGCTAGTATAATGCTTTTTGTGCACACTGTCAATTTTGAATTGCCCACCGCCGGGTGGCAATTGTTGTCTTTACCGATAAAAAAGCCCGGCAGAAGGGCCGAATTTCTGGGCAGACGGCACAGGCTGCCGGATGGAAAAAACAAGATGTGCAAGATTTAATTGCCAAAAATGGAAATTAAATCTTGCAAAAGTATTGCATTGCCAATGGCGGTATTGTATACTGAACACAATCGAAAAAGCGGCACGGTCCCGGGTGGGCCCGGCTGCAGGAATGTAAAAAACAGTGACGTGGAGGCTAACATGGTTCATTCGCTGTATCAGTCTCTGAACAATCTGGAAACGATCTACGCAGACCGGATTGGTATCCGCTATTATGATGAGGCCAAGGGCGGCGTGGTGGAGGTGCCCTTCCGGCAGTACGCTGCAGACCTGCGGCGGTTCGTGGCATTTTTACGCAGCCGCACCCCGAACCCCTTGGGGCAGCGAGTGGCCATCCTGGCCCGCAACAGCTACCACTATGTGATGTGCCTATACGGCGCAGTGCTGGCCGGAGCTGTGGCAGTGCCCCTGAACACCGGCAAGAACTGGGACGAGATCCGCTACGAGCTGGATCTGGTGGAGCCGGTGTGCGTGCTCCATGACGGCGAGTACCTGAGCCTGGAGCCGGCCCTGGGCCAGGCGTACGGGGATCGTCTGGTGCCCATGGACGCCTTTACCGCCTTTGAGCCTGCGATGGAGATCACCGAGGTGCCGGACCTCAATGCAATGGCTTTTATCATGTTCACCTCCGGCACCACCGGCCGCAGCAAGGGCGTTATGCTGTCCCAGAAGAACCTGTTCACCGCCATGCCTGCCTTCCTGACCCCCTTTGAGGACGTGCGGAGCCAGACCGGCTGGAACACCGACGCGTTCAGCTCTCTGTCCTGCCTGCCCATGTTCCACATTTCGGCCATGACCAGCCTGGTGTCCTGGAGCATCACCGGCCACTGCGTGAACCTGTGCAACGACCTGAAATATTTCTACCGGGACCTGGGGGCCATGCGGAGCGACGTGATGGCGGTGGTGCCGGTGCTGCTGAAGAGCATTTATCATGATGTGATGAAGGGCAAACGGGAGCGTCTGAACGGCCTGCGTGTGCTGACCTGCGGCGCAGCCATGTTCGACCCTGCCGTGCTCCAGGATCTGATGGAACGGGGCTTCTTCATCGCCCAGATGTACGGCCTTACCGAGACCTGCGGTGACGGTGCCTGGAACTCCTCCCAGGAGGAAAAGTACCTGACCAGCGTGGGCCATGTGGACGACAGCTGCCAGTACAAGCTGGAGGACGGGGAACTGTGCATGCGTGGTGACCCGGTGATGCTGGGCTACTACAAGGACCCGGAGGCCACCGCCGAGGTGCTGGACGCCGAGGGCTGGTTCCACACCGGCGACATTGCCCGGGTGGAGCCGGACGGCTATATGTACCTCACCGGACGCAAAAAGAACGTGATCATCCTGGGCAGCGGCGAGAACGTGAGCCCCGAGGAGCTGGAAAAGCTGCTGGCTCCCTGCGCTGCCATCCGGGAGTGCAGGGTCTGCGAGCGGAACCAGCGCATCTGCGCCGTGGTCTGCTGCGAGGCGGACCAGCAGGACGCTGTACGGGATTTTGTTACCAAGGTGAACCGCACCCTGCCCCTGTACAAGCACATGATGGTGGAGTTCTCGGCCCAGCCCCTGCCCCGCAACGCTGCCGGCAAGCTGCTGCGGTCCTAAATCTTAGCGGAAAAAGCCGGTCTCATGGTGGGGAAAGTTCCCACAAGGCATTATGGCCGCGAGACCGGCATTTTTGAAGAATAGAGAGGGAAACGATAATGGAACTACATAAACCGAAAAATCTGTATGAGCTGCTGACGCTGAACATGGAGCAGCGCTTTGCGAACCGGGTGGCCTTCCGCTGGTACGACGCCGACCAGGATGTGGTGGTGGAAAAGCACTTCGGGGAGTATGCGCAGGACATCCGCCGCGCGGTGAACTACTACCTGAGCACCATCCCGGACATTCAGGGCAAGCGGGTGTGCGTGTGGAGCAACAACAGCTACCACTACGCCGTGAACTGCTACGGTGTCATGATGGCGGGCGGCGTCATCGTGCCCATGAACCAGCGCAAGAGCTGGGATGAGCTGCACCGGGAGCTGGAGCTGGTGGAGCCTTCCGCCATCCTGACCGACGGCGATGACTACGGCTGCAACGAGGAGATGCAGGCGGCTTACGGCAGCCTGCTGCGCCCCATGGATGCCTACAAGGCTTACGAGCCTGCAGAGCTTGTGAACCGCATCCAGCCCGAGGAGTTGATGGTGCTGATGTTCACCTCCGGCACCACTGGCCGCAGCAAGGGCGTCATGCTCTGCGAGCGGAACTTCTTTGCGGTGATGCCCCACCATGTACGGGTGGGGCAGCGATTCTGCCAGCTGAAAAATGACCCGGACCTGCTGGTCAGCCACATGACCCTGCTGCCCATGTTCCACCTGGGTGCCTTTGGCTGCCTGTTCACCTGGGCCTGGATGGGCTGGGCCCAGAACCTGGGCAGCCTGCGGTCCTTCTATAAGGACCTGAAGCGGATGCCCAGCCAGGCCATGGCCGCCGTGCCGGTGCTGGTGCAGTCCATCCACCACGACCTGATGACCGGCAAGCAGGACAAGCTGGGGGATCTGTGGGCTCTGAACTGTATGTCTGCGATGTTTGACCCCCAGACCCTGATGGACCTCCACGACCACGGCATGGTGATCTCCCAGCTTTACGGCAGCACCGAGACCACCGGCGGCGGCCTCATCAACTTTGCGGAGGATGCTGAGCACATCGGCTCCATCGGCAAGGACGACGGCCACTGCGAGATCAAGCTGGACAACGGCGAGCTGTGTATGCGGGGCGGCAATGTGATGCTGGGCTACTATAAGGACCCGGAGGGCACCGCCGAGGTGGTGGACGCCGAGGGCTGGTTCCACACCGGAGACCTGGCCCGGGTAGACGAGGATGGCTACTACTTCCTCACCGGACGCAAAAAGAACGTGATCATCCTGGGCAGCGGCGAGAACGTCAGCCCCGAAGAGCTGGAGGGCCTGCTGGAAAAATGCCCTGCCGTGAAGGAATGCCTGGTGAAGGAAAAGGGCAAGAAGATCTGCGCTGTGGTCTGCTGCGAGGAAGCCGACCAGCAGACGGTGCGGGACTTCATCACCGAAACCAACCGCACCCTGCCCCTGTACAAGCGCATGAGCGCAGTGGAATTCTCCGCCCAGCCCTTGCCCCGCAACGCCATGGGCAAGCTGATGCGCTGAGGCCTGCAGCCCTGATTTTGCGGTTTGTGCCGCATACTCTGCAAAAAAACTGGGCAAACCCATAGGGGTTGTGCTATACTGAGGGCAGAACCGTGCTGATCCTGATCGGCACACCCAAAATCCGTCACGGAAAGGAAGAACATTTCTTATGGAACGAGCAGAAATCATGTCCCAGATCCTGGCCATCCTGGAGGATGTGGCAGAGATCGCGCCGGAGGATGTCAACGAGAACAGCGTCCTGATGGATGATCTGGATCTGTCCTCGATGGAGATCCTGACCATCGTGGCTGACCTGGAAGAGACCTTTGGCCTGCGCATCCCGGAAAAGGAACTGCGCAACTTTGTCACCATCAGTGACCTGGCCGATTATCTGGTAGCCAATGCCGGGTGAGCCGATGGAAGCAGCACAGCGTTCGGCGGAATATGTCTTTCAGGGCATCATGTACTATTTCCGCCGGGAAAAAGTGTGCCCCCGGTATCAGTTCACCCTGAAGGACCCGGTGGATCCGGCCCTGCTGCAACAAGCGCTGGATGCCGCGCTGGAAGCTGCCCCCTATTACCGGGTGCGGCTGGTGTGGGAGAAGCGCCGGGCCTTTCTGGAACCGAACTCGGAGCCCTGCCTTGTCTACCCGGACAGCGTGATGCGGGAGATGCCGGAGCAGACGAACGGCTACTTCTTTGCCGTGCACTGCGCACAGAATACCGTGTACTTTGACTGGTTCCACTTCATCGCGGACGGCCACGGGGTATCGCCCTTCCTCACCCGCATCCTGGAGCTGTACTGTAACCTGCGCTACGGTACCGCCTTTACAAACCCGCCCATCCCCTGCAGCCCGGCCTACGACATCGCAAAGCTGGTGGAGCAGTACCCGCTGCAGGTCATGGACGAGACTACGATGCAGCGGGAGGTGGTGGACACCTGCGAGGAGCCCATGCACCGCATCCGAATCCGGTTCGCCAAAAAGGATCTGGTGGCCAAAGGCGTGCAGAACGGCGTCAAGCCCTTCTGCGCCCTCATGGGCCTGCTGTGCATCGCGCTGGGAGAGTATCTGGGCAAGGACACCATCCAGTATTCTTACTCTGCCGACACGCGGGACGCCATGGGTGCCCCCAACGCACGGTATAACTGCGTGTGTTCCTTCCAGGACGGAGTGACCCTGCACGAGGGCGTCCGGCTGGAAGAGTTCGTGCAGCAGATGGACAGCGCCGTGAAGGACAGCCTGACTCCGGAGCGGAAACGCCGCCGGATGGCTGACCAAATGGGCTGGGTCTACAAGGTGGACCAGCAAAAGGCCCCTCTGCGCATCAAGCAGCGTGTGTTCCAGATGGGCGAGTACATCAGCGGCATCCCGGCGGATTTCTGGTTCAGCTATCTGGGCAATCCCCTCATGCCGGCAACGCCGGAGCTGGAGCAGTACACCACCGATTTTGGCGTGTGGGTGCCGCCGGACGGAGGCTCCCTGTGCGTGGAGGCCTCCACCCTCAACGGGGTGATCACCCTGTGCATCGAGAACAAGGTGCCGAAGGCCGGCCTGCCCGGCATCCTGCGCCGTGTGCTGGAAGCCGAGGGCATCCCGGTGCTGGAAGCCCAGGCACTGGACGAAGTATAAACAAAAGGCAAAAGCAGCCTTTCCGGAGAAGATCCGGGAAGGCTGCTTTTCTGCATCTTATTCGGTCCGGGCCGGGCGGGTGCTCACCTCGCCGCAGCGTAATGCCTGCGGGCGGCCGTTCTCCCGCTGCACCACCAGCCGCCCTTCCTCGTCGATGGCAAGGGCCTTTGCGGCGTAGGTCTCGGTGCCGGTGCACACGGTGACCCAGTGCCCGGGCACAAAGCAGCGGGTGCGGTACTCGTCCAGACAGTCAAAGGCGGGGCAGAGGGCCAGCAGCTGCCGGGCGATGGCCCCGGCCAGCGCGGCCCGGCTCACGGGGGCGGGGCCGCCCGGGTACAGGCTGCCGGCCTTTTCGGCCAGCTCCGGGGGCCAGTCGGCGGCGGTGGCGGTCAGGTTCAGGCCGATGCCCACCACCAGCCACTCCAGCCGCCCGCTCTCCAGGTCGGTGCCGGCTTCGGTGAGGATGCCGCACACCTTTTTGCCCTGATAATACAGGTCGTTGACCCACTTGATGCCCAGTTCCAGCCCGCACAGCTCCTGTACCGCCCGGCACACCGCCACGGCGGCCCCGATGGTGGCCGTCTGGGCGCTGGCCGCCGGGACCGCCGGGCGCAGCAGTACCGAGAGGTACACGCCCTTCCCGGACGGGCTTTCAAATACACGGCCCAACCGTCCCCGGCCGGCGCTCTGGTGGGCTGTGAGCACCAGCGTGCCGTGGGGCGCACCGTCCAGCGCCAGCAGCTTGGCCGTCCGGTTGGAGCTTTCCAGCGTGTCGTACACCTGCACCGGGGCGGGGTAGGGGCCCACGGCCTCGGCACAGAAGGGGTCGCCGCCCAGCAGCCGATACCCCCGGCGGGAGACGGCTTCCAGTGCGTAACCCTGTGCGGTGAGGGCGGCGGCCGCCTTGTGGACGGCGGCGCGGCTCACGCCCAGCTGTCCGGCCAGCTGCTGGCCGGAGATATAGGCACCCCCGGCGGCACTCAGTGCCTGCAGAAGGGCCTGACGGGTGGTAGAAGGCATGGCGGTAAGGCTCCTTTCGTGCTATACTATAACCACATTGTAGCATGGAACGGGCAAAACACAATGTTTTTGAAAAAAATCTGCGGTTTGTGCAGGGAATGCGGCGGCTGTCTCGTTTGAATCAACAGAAGGGCCGTGCAGAGCACCGCCCTCCACAGCCGGAAAGGAGGATGAGCAGGTCGTTGACAACACTGGAATTCAGCGCGATGGTGCAAAAATATCAGTCTCTGGTCTACACGGTCTGTCATCAGCTGGTGCCGGACGTGGGGGATGCGCAGGATCTGACCCAGGAGACCTTTCTGGCGGCATGGCGGGCCATCGACCGCTGTCCGCCCGGCTTTGAAAAGCAATGGCTGGCCCGCATTGCGGCCAACAAAGCCAAGGATTACTTACGCAGCGCATGGGTGCGCCGGGTGAACACGCCGGGCGACGAGGTGCTGGCGCTGGAGGGGGCACCGCCCGGCCTGGAGCCGGAACAGCAGGTGCTGGACACGCTGGGAGCGGAAGAACTCACCCGCATGATCCTGGACCTGCGGGAGCCCTACAAGACACCCTGTCGTCTGGTGCTGCTGGAACAGCACACCATGGCCGAGGCGGCACGTCTGTGCGGCCGCCCGGAAAAAACCGTGAACGCGCAGATCTACCGGGCCAAAAAGATGCTGGTACAGCAGATCCGGGAACAACAGGAAGGGAGGAGCGTACATGGAACTGTTTGATCAGAACGGATGCCTGACCGAGGAAGGGCTGCACGCCGTCATCGGCGGGCAGCTGGACGAGCTGGGCAGGCTGGAAGCCGCCGAGCACCTGTCCTACTGCGACAAGTGCGTGGACCGGTACACAGCCCTGCTCACCGCCGATGTATTGGAAGAGCCGCCGCGCTCCGCCCGCGGGGCGGTGATGGGCACCATCTGGGTGCGGCTGATGCAGAACACCTGGGGCCGGGCCGCCGTAGCCGCTGTGGCGGCGGTGCTGGCGCTGACCATGTGGCGCACCGGCACCCTGGAACAGATCCTGTCCACCGGCGAAACGGTGCGCAGCTGGCTGCCCGAAACCACCCAGACCACGGAGCCGGAACAGCTGGGCAGGCCCGTGCAGGACGACGCGCGTGTGAACGCCGAGCCGCCGGAGCCGCTGGGCCGCCCGGTCCAGGACCGGGAGCCGAAGCCGACCCTGTCCCAGAAGCTGACCGGCACGCTGGACAGCCTGCTGTTCGGCAAAAATGAATCTGCGGCAGAGCCTGAAGCTGCCGTTTCCAACCAGAAGAAATGAGGGAATCGACTATGAAGAAAAACGGAATCCTGACCCTGCTGTTTGCCTGCATCCCCGGCGCGGGCCAGATGTATCAGGGCTATATGAAGCGGGGACTCTCGCTCATCACCATGTTCTGCCTGTTTATTATCGTAGGCAGCGCCACGGGGCTGGATGCGCTGGTAGTCGGCTGCATCGTGGTGTATATGTACAGCTTTTTCGATACCTTCAACCTCCGCGCCCAGATCATCGCGGAGAATGCCCCGGCAGACGACTATCTGGTGCACATCAACTGGAAAGACAAGCGGATGCAGGACTTCATGATGGACAGCCACAAGCTGCTGGGCTGGGGCCTCATTGCCCTGGGCGGCCTGGTGGCTTACCAGAACATCATCATGCGGGTGCTGGGGGATGTGATGTGGCGTTGGGGCCAGAACAACCCCTTCTTCCGGGCTGTGTACCTGATGCTGGAGCAGCTGCCTCAGATCGTGGTCTGCGTGGCACTCATCGTGTGCGGCGTGTGGCTGGTGCGCGGCCCCAAGGGCAAAAAGGTGCACCGCAAAAAGGCAGAAGAACCGGAGGACGAGGACTTCCGCGAGTACACCGCAGCCGAAGCCGATGCACCGGAAGCCCCGGAGGAAACCGCAGACTTTGCCATGCCGAAGCTCAGCGCTCTGCTGGGCGACCCGGTGACCCCGGAGGACCCCGAAGAGCCGGAACAGCCGGAGAATGCGGAGGGCGACGATGGACGAACTGAATAAGACGGCAGCGACGGAGCCGGAAACCCGGCCGGAAGCTGCAAAGCTGCAGGACGCCCCCCGCCGCCGGGTGGGCAGCCTGACGCTGGGCGCCTGCCTGATCGCAGCGGGCATCTTCTTCCTGTGTTATTACTTTGTGCCGGGCTTTGACTGGCAGCTGGTGGTGCGCATCGCCCCGGCGGCAGCCCTGGTGCTGCTGGGATGTGAGGTGCTGTTCTTCGCCGCCCGGCCGGGCCGCTGGAAGTACGATTTTGTCTCGGTGCTGGTCTGTCTGGGGCTCATCGCAGTTTGTATGTGCCTGAGCTTTCTGCCCATGGTGTGGAGCGAGATCGACCCTGCCCGCGGACAGAACGAGATGAAGCTGAGCAAGGCGTACACCACACAGGTGTATGAGGCCCTCCGGAAGGAAAACCCGGACCTCCGCCTGCGGGATGTGTACACCGACCTGTATCTTTACGCCAACAGCGTGGATGACCTGCAGGAGCTGCAGCCAAGTGACGGGCACCTGAGCCTGACCGTGATGCTGTATGGCCCCTACGACAGCACCGGAGCCTTTGCGCAGGACTGCCGCAGCGTGGCCGGTACGGTGCGGGCTGGCACCCTGCAGCCGGATGAACTGCGCATCGTGTGGTCGCCGGACAACGACCCGGGCCAGAGCCTGGATTCCGGTACCCTGCAGCGTGTGGAACAGTACACGCTGGAACTGGACGGCACGGTGCAGCTGGACTGGACCACGGATGAGATGGAACGGCAGGTCGAAGTGCAGTATCTGCTGGACGAAGAAAACGAACCGGAGGAAGAAGCAGAGCCGGAAGCGGCTGCATAAAAACTGAAAAAATCTCCTGCACGGACGCAAGGCCTGCGCAGGAGATTTTTGTTGAAATAGAGAAGAATTTGTGATATTCTGTAGTTACCGCTGAAAAGCGGCAGGGCACTGCAAACAACGGCAGGCGGTTTTGGTCCTCACTTCCGGAAGGAGGTGAGTGTATGCCGATTACTTTGACATTCCATTTGTTTGGATTGACATTCACCATCCGTGTGAGAAAGTAAAACCGCCGCCTGGCGGGGCGACGGTTTTCGCGTAAAACAAAAGCTCTGAACAGGACCGACCGCTTGTCACGGTGCCCTTTCTGTTTGTATTATAGCAATCCCCGGCAGGACTGTCAAGCACCTGCCGGGGATTGTTTTTTATCGAAAGATCACAGCTTCTTGCCGGTGAGCAGCTCGTAGGCCTCCAGATACTTGGCGATGGTCTTGTCAATCACGTCCTGGGGCAGGTCGTAGTTGCTGTCCGGATGGGCCTTCAGCCAGTCGCGGACAAACTGCTTATCAAACGAAGGCTGGCCGTGGCCCGGCTCGTAGCCCTCCAGCGGCCAGAAGCGGGAGGAATCCGGGGTGAGCATCTCATCGCCCAGCACCACGTTGCCGTCCTCATCCAGACCAAACTCGAACTTGGTGTCGGCAATGATGATGCCGCGGGTCAGGGCGTACTCGGCGCACTTCTTGTACAGGGCGATGGTGTAGTCCCGCAGCTTGGTGGCGTACTCCAGGCCGTGGCCGGGGAACTGCTTCTCCAGCACCTCAATGCTGCGCTCGTAGGAGATGTTCTCGTCGTGGTCGCCGATCTCGGCCTTGGTGGAGGGGGTGTAGATGGGCTC